>ENA-UOOI01001787-UOOI01001787.1-fermentation-metagenome-genome-assembly--contig:-NODE-1787-length-20817-cov-4.633176_pt1 | contig 20817 bp, 19 predicted proteins | sample MGYA00245779_ERZ724027 | MGnify/ENA primary metagenome ERZ724027 (study PRJEB28704, sample SAMN03018318) | fermentation metagenome | biome: anthropogenic terrestrial biome; feature: soil; material...
GGCGAAAAGAAAACAGAGATATTCTCCGCTGGATTTCTGGATCGCCGTGTTCAGCGCCTCCGGCACGAGCGAAGCGCCGTTCTGGATCACAAAGCCGTGCAGTCCCCTCTCCTTCATCAGCCACACCGCCTGCAGGACGGTCCGGTCGGAGGAACCCATATCGACGACGATGAATTCCGTTGCGAGGCCCTTTGTCTGTTCCGCCGCGAACTGAAGGATTCCCCCGATCTCGTGCTCGACGTTCCGGACCGGACAAAGGATGGATAGCGAAGCGGCCTGCATAATTTTTGTCCTTTCTGTGCATCTGAAAATATCGATCCGGCTGTCCCGACACAGGATGCCCCGATTTCAGTATTTTCAGTATATCATAAAGAGGCAAATAAAAAAGATGAAAATCTTACAGGATCGTCATGTTTCCCGCAGAAATTATTGGCAAGTTCGCGCACGGGCGGCGGGTGGCAAACTTTAGCCCGCTTTTTCCGACAGAAACCCGTATTTGTCTATTTGCACGCCGCCCCGCCGTCTGTATAGTTAAAGGCGGGAGGATTGCAAAAAATGCCTTGTGAAAATGCTATCAGACGCGCGACCATCGGGGCGGCCATCGTCATGACTTTGCGCGACATGCGTCACAACCCGAGCCGGAGCATCCGGAACGCCCTGGATTTTTTCGAGAGCTATGTGGGCGAAGACCCGGAGGACGCCCGTTTTTTCAGATTGAGAAAGATTCTGGAAGAAAATCGGAACGGCTTTTTCCGGTTTCTGCTGTTCATGGTGAAGCACGTGGATCTGCAGACCATCAAAACGGTCGGCACCAACATGCTTTTCAACCGGGTCCCGTCGCTGAGCGCCAAGCGCGGCGCTTTCGACGAACGCGCGGGAGGCTCCGCCGACGCCCTGGCGGCCGTCCGGAGCGGCAAGCAGAGAAGCGTGTATTTCTTCGTGCTGTATGGGCACGGGGTTTTAAAACACCGCGACGCCATTTTCGACCTGTGCCGGCAAAACCGGGACTGCGTCTTTGATCTCGTCGCGGAGGAACGGGAGATCGACGACGATTTCGCGCGCAGGGCGGCCGCCGCCAAAAACGTCGTGGTGTCGGTGAAGGTGCGTACCGACCTGCCGGAGGCCGAGCTCTGCCGCGCGAACGGCCGGGCTTTTCTGCTGCTGAAAAAATACCGCTGCCTGTTCGGCTTTTTGGCGCTCGTGAACAGCGCGGGGGGCGAAGGATGCTGCTCCCGGCGCTTTCTGGACTACTCGAGGGGCGCCGGCTGTCTGTTCGGCCTGTTTTCCTGCGGGGCTGGCGATGGGCGGAAGGCGTACGAACGCAGGATCCGGGCGACGGTGAAAAAGTCGGGCATTTTCAAGCGGATCCCCGTTCTGGCGGACGAAGGTCTGGACCACAGCCTGCAGGGCTGCTTTGAATCCGGGGGGCGGGGCTATCTGTTCTTCGGCAGAAAAAGGCTGCACGTCCGATACAACTTTTACGGAAACGGATAAATCCCTCTTTTACTTTTTGCCGGAAACCTCACGGCTCGGGTCGCGCGAACCCAGAAAAACGTCGGAGAGCGCCGTCCCTCCGCCGTTTATGAGCCTGCCGAGCCTGCCCACGATCTGCTGCGGCGGCTGCTTCATCCCCTTGCGCGCCCACTGGATCGTCATCCCCACAAGGCCGTACGCGCAGAATTCCGCGAGATAGTTCTTGTCCTCTTCGTCCAGGTCCGCCCTTCCCTTTCCGCTTGCGGGGGGCTCCTGGATGATCTCGAGAAGAAGGTCCTTCGTCACGCTGAAAAAGTAGTCCTGAAAGGCGTTCTGACCGGTCGTATTGAACGTCTTGATATAAAAGGTCTTGTTCTGCCGCATGATGCACAGCACGTCCAGCATCACGTCGCTCCAGCTCGCGTAGGGGCTGTTGTGCAGGACCTGCGCCACGACATCGTTGTAAAACACCCAGTTGACAAGGTCGTATTTGTCCTGGAAATGGTAGTAAAACGTCTGACGGTTCAGTCCGCACTCCGCCGCGATGTCGGAAACCGTGATCTTTTCAAACCCCTTTTTCTCCATGAGCTGCTTCAACGCGGAAGCCAGTGCTTTCTTTGTGATGAGCGAATCCGACATTTTCCGACCTCCCAGCATGCCGGGCGACATCGCCGGCGCAGACCGTCCGTCCTGTGCCGACGGCCGGCCGTTATTTCGATTTTTCCACATAGATACAGTGTATCAGAATTTTCTTTTTTTTTCAACCGGATGTTCCGCACCGCCCGCAGGCCGTCTGCCGAAGCAGGCGGCTTTTTTGCTATGCCACGCCCGTCCCGGCAAAGGAGCAGCGAGAGCATTCCCGGGGCGGGACGGAAGAAGCCGCACTGGAAGTTCGCTGTATCCGACCGGGTGCGTCCCGGGCGGGAAGCCGCATCTTTCGTCAGGCTGAGGCCGTGAAAGCCGCAGACGCAAACGGCGCCGTGCGCCCGCGGAGGGCGCTTGGGGCCCGGTCTTCCCATGCGGACCGATTTGAGGTATAATTGAGGCATAATAAAGTCTGCCAGACAAACGGTATCGGGGAAAAGGGCTGGGTCCTGCATGGGCGAAAAAGAACCGAAACTGAAAATCGAATATCTTCTCTCCGGGGACGGCGCCACGGTCGTGCGCTGCTTCGGCCCCGCGCCGGGCGTGCACCTTCCGGATGCGGTCGACGGATCGCCCCTGCGCGGGATCGGCCCCTATGCGTTCTCTTCGGAAGATCCCGCGGCGAAGCTCCCTGCGGACGGGGAGATCCGGACCGCGGTGACGGAGGGCACGGCCGCGCCCGGAGACCGGTTCCGGCTCCTCGGGGGGGCATATCTCCGGACGGCCGATCTTCCCGCCGGGATCCGATCCATCGGCGAATACGCGTTTTACAACTGCACGCAGCTTACGCGCATCCGCCTGCACGGCGGCGGCGTCCGGGTCGGGAACGGCGCGTTCATGAACTGCGGGGCGCTGACCGACATCGTCTTTTCCGCTTCCTCCGCCGACCGGACCTGTCTGCCCGGCCTGCTGGCCGAGCTTCCGGGCGAGATCCGGGTTTCGTTCGACGACGGGCCGTCCGTTTTCCTGTTTCCGGAATACTACGAGGAATCCGTCGAGAACGGGCCCGCGCACCTCTTCGAGCGCAGAATCGTCGGCGTGGGCTACCGGTACCGCCAGTGCTTCTCCGGCGACCGGCTGAAGACGGCGGAGTACGACGGACAGTTCCCGATCTGCCTGGCGCAGATGGACCCGCAGACGGCCCTGCGCATCGCCCTGAACCGGCTGAAATACCCCTTCGGCATACGGGAGGCCGCGCGGGCGCGGTACCTCGCCTATCTTGCGGAGCACGCGGCGGCCGCCGCGGTCCTGACGGTCCGCAGGGACGACCCGGACGGGCTCCTGTTTCTGGCGGGGCTCGGCGTGCTGAGCCGGGACGCCATCGACGCCGCGGTGGAGGCGGCCGCCGGCGGCGGGCGGGCGGAATGCCTCGGCGTTCTGCTGAACGAAAAACACCGGCGGTTCCCGGAGAAAGCAAAGACATTCGATCTGTAAAATCTTGTCCGACAGGGAGGGACGGCCTATGCAGGAGGAAACCGAAAAGCGCGCCCGCGAGATGGGGGACCGGATCCTGGCCGCTTCCCGCACGGAGCTCTATATGGGGATGCGCTTTCTGGACCTTGCGCTCAGCGGCCTCTCTTTCGAGATGCGCGCGGGCACGAAGCCGGTCGGCACGGACGGCGCCGCCCTGTTCTACGACCCGGACCGGCTGTTCGCCCAATACCGCAGAAGCCCCGTACTGGTCAACAGGGCATACCTGCACGTCGTGCTGCACTGCGTCTTCCGGCATCTGTGGAAGCCGAGGCCCCGGGACCGGGAACTCTGGGACCTCGCCTGCGACATCGCGATGGAATCGGTGCTGGACGGCCTTTCCCTGCGCTGCGTGAGGGTGCCCCCCTCGTGGCTGCGGCAGAACCTCTACGGCACGCTGCGCGAAAAGCGGAAGGTCCTGACCGCGGAGACGGTCTACGCCGCGCTTCGGGAAATGAACCCGGCCGCGGACCAGCGCGCGCAGCTCATGCGGGAATTCCGGATCGACGACCATTCGTTCTGGCCGGACGCGGAGAGCAAGCCCCCCGCGGGCATGATGCAGCGGCGGCAGAGATGGGAGGACATCAGCCGCAAGACGCAGACCGATATGGAGACGTTCTCCCGCGACCCGGCGAAGCAGTCGCAGGCTCTGCTCGAGCAGGTCAAAGTGGAGAACCGGCAGCGGTACGATTACCGGCGGTTCCTCAAAAAATTCGCCGTGCTGCGCGAAGAGCCGAAGCTCGACCCCGACACGTTCGACCCCGGCTTTTACTCCTACGGCATGCGCCTCTACGGGAACATGCCGCTGATCGAGCCGCAGGAATCGAAGGAAACGGTGAAGATCGAGGAATTCGTCATCGCCGTGGACACCTCGATGTCCTGCTCGGGAAAGCTCGTCCACGAGTTTCTGCGGCAGACCTATTCCATCCTCCGCGACACGGAGAGCTTTTTCCGGCATGTGAACATCCACATCATCCAGTGTGACGAAAAGATCCGGTCCGACCGGAAGATCGGCAGCCCGGAGGAGCTGGAGGAATATATGGGCCATCTGGAACTCCTCGGCAACGGCGGGACCGATTTCCGGCCGGTGTTCCAGTATGTGGACGAACTGCTGGAAAAAGGCGAATTCCGGCGCCTGCGGGGGCTGATCTACTTTACCGACGGGCGCGGCACGTTCCCGAAGCGCAGGCCGCCCTACGACACGGCGTTCGTCTTTCTGCGGGAGGACTACTCCGACGCGGACGTTCCCCCGTGGGCGGTCAAACTGATCCTGACCCCGGAGGATCTGGAAGCTCCTCCGGACGACGCCGCGCCGGAAAAGCAATACGAAGACAGGGAGGATCTGCCCCATTATGAATATTAAAAAAGCGAAGGAAGAAATCCGGGACACGGTGCGCGCCTATCTGCAAAAGGACGAGAACGGAAACTACCGTATCCCCGCCATGCGGCAGAGGCCGCTGCTGCTGATGGGCCCGCCGGGCGTCGGCAAGACGCAGATCATCGAGCAGGTCGCCCGCGAATGCGGCGTGGGGCTTGTGGCGTACACCATCACGCACCACACGCGGCAGAGCGCCGTCGGCCTGCCCTTCATCCTGAAAAAGACGTACGGCGGCCGCGAATACTCCGTCACCGAATACACCATGAGCGAGATCATCGCCTCGGTCTACGACAGGATGGAGCACTCCGGCCTCAAGGAGGGGATCCTGTTTATCGACGAGATCAACTGCGTCTCCGAAACGCTCGTCCCCACCATGCTGCAGTTCCTCCAGAACAAGACGTTCGGGAACCAGAAGGTACCGGAGGGATGGATCATCGTGGCGGCGGGAAATCCGCCCGAATACAATCGCTCCGCGCACGAATTCGACATCGTCACGCTCGACCGGGTGCGCCGCATCGACGTGGAGCCGGATCTCGCCGTCTGGAAGGAATACGCCTACCGGCAGGCGATCCACGGGGCGATCATCGCCTACCTTCAGATCCGGCCGGAGAACTTTTTCCGCATCGAGACGACGCCCGACGGCATCCGCTTCGCGACCGCGCGCGGCTGGGAGGACCTCTCGGAGATGATGGAGGTCTGCGAAACGCTGGGCCTGCCCGTGGACCGGGAGCTCGTCGTGCAGTACATCCAGAACGAGGCGGTCGCGAAGGATTTTGCGAATTACTACGAGCTTTACAACAAATACCGCGCCGACTACCGGGTGGACGAGATCCTCGCGGGCCGTTTTTCGGAACAGGCGGTCGACAAGCTGAAGCACGCGCAGTTCGACGAGCGCCTGAGCGTGATCGGCCTGCTGCTGAGCCGGCTGAACGGGAAATTCAGGCAGGCGTACCGGAACGACCTGTTCACGGAAAAGCTCTTCGGGATGCTGAAGGACTGGAAAGCCCGGCTCCGCCGCAAAGAGGACGGCCGGGTCGGCGAAGAGGAGGAGACCGCTACGCGACACTGCCTGCGCGCGCTGGAACAATACGCCGAGGCGCTGCGTCTGGCCGGCAGGCCGGACGCGCAGGCCGCGTTCGCGCAGATCAAGCGGGAATTTGAAAAAGAGACCGGAGAGAGAAGCTCGTTCCTCGCCGGCGTCTCCGCCGCGCTCGGGCACGCGTTCGATTTCATGGCCGTCGCATTCGGCGAAAGCCAGGAGATGGTCGTCTTCGTCACGGAGCTGACCGTGAACTTCTACAGCGCGAAATTCATCGAGGAAAACGGCTCCGAGCAATACTACACCTTCAACCACGACCTGATGCTGAGCCAGCGCAGGCAGAAAACCCTGAAGGACCTGGACGCGCTGGAATCCGGCCTGTGACGGGACGACTCCGGAAAACAGAGCACGGCGCATCCCGCAGAACCGAGCTTTCGCCCCCGGCCCGTCTCCGCCCCGGGGTTTTTCCATACCTGCCGACATCTGCAACATTTGTACAGGATCAAGACATTGTATAGATACAACGCCCGGCAAGGGTGTTAAAATATCAGCAAGGGAGTTGGCTTTGATTTTTGAAGCGGAAGGGATGGGAAACTATGGAAAACCTGAAAGATCGAATGGAATTTTTTGGGCTGAAAACCGCTTTGGGCTACCTCGAAAGCAACCCGCAGGAAAACGTGCCGAAGGTGCTCGGCCTGCTCGAGAAAGTCGACAAAGACGAAGGACACAACAAATCCTACAGGCTGCTCGGGGAAGCCATGAGGGACCCGAACAACAACTGGAACCGCCTGATCACAAGCCTGTACACGGATCTCGACGAGGGGTACCGGAAAAAATCGTTTGAGAACATGATCGTGAACTTCATCGGCGGCAGGCGCCTCGGGCAAAACTCCGAAAAATACGACTGCAACGTGCCGTGGGCCATTCTGATGGACCCGACCTCCGCCTGCAACCTGCGCTGCACGGGCTGCTGGGCGGCCGAATACGGCCACGGCCTCAACCTCACATACGGGCAGATGGACGACATCATCCGCCAGGGAAAAGAGCTCGGCACGTACATGTACATCCTCTCCGGCGGGGAGCCGCTGCTGCGGAAAGACGACATCATCCGGCTGTGTGAAAAGCACAATGACTGTACGTTCCTCGCGTTCACCAACGGCACCATGATCGACGAAGCCTTCGCGGACGACGTGCTGCGGGTCAAGAATTTCGTGCCGGCCATCAGCATCGAGGGCTACGAGGAAGACACGGATTTCCGCCGCGGAAAGGGCACCTACCGGGCCGTGCTGAAGGCGATGGAAATCATGAGGGACAAGAAGCTCCCCTTCGGCGCCTCCCTGTGCTACACGCGGAAAAACGCCGAGCTGATCGGCAGCGACGAATATTTCGACTTTCTGATCTCGCTCGGGTGCAAATTCGCGTGGATCTTCACCTACATTCCGGTGGGGGCGGACGCCGTGACCGATCTGATCGCGACCCCGGAGCAGAGAAAATACATGTATCGCCAGATCCGCAAATTCCGCGAGACAAAACCGATCTTCACCATGGATTTCTGGAACGACGGCGAATACGTGAACGGCTGCATCGCGGGCGGGAAATCGTACCTGCACATCAGCGCGAACGGCGACATCGAGCCCTGTGCCTTCATCCACTACTCCGACTCCAACATCAGGGACAAAACGCTGCTTCAGGCGTACCGTTCGCCGCTCTTCATGGAATACCGCCGGAACCAGCCCTTCAACCACAATCAGCTGCGCCCCTGCCCGCTGCTGGATAACCCGGCGCGCCTGTCGCAGATGGTGAAAAGAGCCGGGGCGAAATCGACCGACCTCGCGCACCCGGAAGACGTCGATTCCCTGACGGCGAAATGCGTCCCGGTCGCAAAGAACTGGGCGCCGGTTGCAAAGGAGCTCTGGGACCAAAGCGACGCCAAGGAGCGTTGCGAAAAACGCGAAAAGGAGGAGCAGGAAGAGAAGCTGCGAATCGCCGCGCGGAAGCGGTGATCCGTGCGGCGAAAATTGCAAGGCGCGGGAGACGATCCCGGCGCCTTGCATTTTCCATAGCTGCACGCGGCACTCTTCCGGAAAAAAAGGACAAAAATGAAAAAAAACAGGATCCGCGTGGGGATCGGGTTCGCCACCGGCCGGCAGAACTTCAAAAAAGTCCTGCGGACCTACACGTACAGCTGGCGGGAAAACGAGCTGAGGAAAAGGGAAAACATCAGCCTCAACCTTTTCGTCGCCTACGACCTGAAGTACTCTCACACAAGAGTCCGCGACTTCACCTCTTTAAGCGGCGAGACCGCCGAACTGTTCGACAACATCTTCTTTCTCGGCCGGAACAGCCTGGTCCAGATCCGGAAGGAACTCTCCGCGGCCGGCGCCGGCAGCCGGTCGGGGCTGCAGACCCTGTTCGGCAGCGGTTACTCCGCGAAACGGAACGCGATTCTCTACACCGCCCTGCAGAACAAAATGGACTGCCTGCTGTTCCTCGACGACGACGAATACCCGCTGGCCGTCACCAACACCCGTTCGACGGCGGTCTGGGGCGGCCAGCACGTGCTGTCTGTCCACCTGCAATCGATCCCGGACGCCGACATCACGAGCGGGTTCCGCTGCGGATACATCTCTCCGGTGCCGTTCGTCACATTTGGGAACGGCCTGTCGGAAGCGGACTTCCGCGGGTTCATCGAGGCGATCAGCAACGATATTCTGGACTGGGACTCCATGCGCGAGGTCATGGACAACGGGGGCGTCACCTACGCCGACCCGAAAGTGCTGGTCGACAAGCGCGTCGCCGAAGTCCCCGAGACCAACCGCTGCAAGTTCATCACCGGTTCCAACCTGTGCATCAACCTCTCCCGCCCGGAACGGGTCCTTCCGTTTTACAATCCGCCGGGCGCCCGGGGCGAAGATACCTTTCTGAGCACATGCCTGAGCGACCGCAGGGTCCTGCGGGTGCCCTGCTACACCTTCCACGACGGCTTCGGCGTGTACGCGCATCTGATGGACGGCGTCCTGCCCACGAACCTCAAGTACATCCACGCCGGCAACGAGGCCGTCGTAGAGCGTTTTTACAGCGCCTGCCTCGGCTGGGTCCGGTACAAGCCCCTGTTCCTGTACCTGACCGACCCGGGAAACTACCCGGAGAAAATCCGCGACACGCACGAAAAGCTGACCCTCACGCTGCCGAAGATCTGCACCTATTTCGGGTGCCGCAAATTCATGAATCTGGTCCCCGAGCTGGAACGCTACGAACAGAACGTAAAAAAGCACGACGGCGAATTCGCCGAAGCGCGCGAAACATGGGAAAGGATCATACGGCAGACATGCTGAGCCTGGTTTCAGTATCCCGCCGTCAGGCTGACCCTCTTTTGAAGCGGTTCGCCGCGCACGTACCGGCCCAGATTCTCCAGCACGATGGCGAAAACGCGCTCATAATTTTCCGGCACCTGCCATCTGCCGGCAATATGCGGCGTGAGGATGAGATTCGGGAGACCCCACAGCGGGCTGTCCGCGGGCAGAGGCTCCGGCTCCGTGACATCGAGCGCCGCCCCGGCGATGACGCCCGACTGCAGCGCGCGGAAAAGCGCGCCGGAGTCGACCGCCGTCCCTCTCCCCACGTTGACGAGATAAGAGCCCTTCTTCATCAGGGTAAAGCGGCTTTCGCCGAACAGATGGTCCGTCTCCCGTGTGGAGGGCAGGCTGAGGGCCACCACGTCCGCTTCGGGGATCAGGGAATCCAGTTTTTCAACGGGATACACCGCGTCCGCATAGTCCGGCCTTTCGCCCGGCGTGCGCTTCACGCCGACGACATGCCCGCCCAGCGCGTGGTAGCGTTTCGCGAATTCCCTGCCGATGCCGCCGAACCCGACCGAAAGCGCCAGCGTCCCCTCAAGATGCCTCATCCGACGCGTGTTGCGCCAGAGGCGGTTCCGCTGGTTGTCCCGGTATGCGGGAAAATCCATCATCAGGCTCATCACGGCGCAGATCATGTACTCCGCGATGGACGGCCCGTACGCCCCCGCGACGTTCGTGAGGCTCACGCCCTCCGGAAGGACGGACTGCGGATAGCGGTCCGCCCCCGCGCTGAGAAGCTGGAGCCATTCGAGGTGTCGGGCCCCTTTCAGAACGGCCGGGTCCGGATTCCCGAGAATCGCGTCCGCGCGCCGGAGCAGTTCCCCGGGAATCTCCTCCTTCTCCCCCAGAAAGAAAAGATCCGCGCCGCCCGCGCGGTCTTTCAGAAGCGCCCTATGTTTTTCGTCCGCATCGAAGCGGACAAGAACGATTTTATGACGGTTCAAGCCGATCACTCCTTTCGTCGATCCCCCCGGCCGCTTCCGCTGCGGAGGTCGCCGGCTCTTTTATTATATCGGCCCGCCCCGAACCCCGTCAAGTCCCGGACCGCTTTTCCCCGCAGGCAATCGGAATGATTTCCCCGTCGGGCGGACATCCTAAGGCGTGAGGTGATGAACATGTCTTCCTATGTGGCCCCCGAACTGCGCGACCGGTTCGAATCGCTCTCCATCGATTTGAAAAATGCCATTTTGCAGCGGAATGTGAAAATCCGATCCCTGCAGGACCTGATCGACTGTCTTCAGGCAATCGCGGACGGGAAATGAAAAACGGGCCGGAGAACCGCGACGGCGCAGCCGGCGGACAGAAGGCTTTTTGTATCCAGCGATTGACAAAAGGCCGGAAATGATCTACTATATACTCCAAACAAAATAATGGGGTGCTGGCGGAAGCCGGCTGAGATGGGGCTTGTTGCCCCGAACTCTGGAATCTGATCCGGATAATGCCGGCGTAGAAAAAATTTTTCAGAAAGCCGCGCCGTGATGGGTCGCGGCTTTTTTGCGCCCCGGAAAAATGGAGGTAACAAAAGATGGAAGCAAGTGTGGCGATTCAGGTCCTGCCGAAGGTGCAGGGCGGAAACAAGGAACTGATCCGGATTGTGGACAAGGTGATCGCGTACCTGAAGAGCAGCGGCCTCAAGACTTTCGTCGGCCCGTTCGAGACCACCGTCGAGGGCGATTACGACAAGCTGATGGAGCTCGTGAAAGAATGCCAGCTCATCTGCATCCGGGAGGGCGCGCAGGGCGTGAGCTCTTATGTGAAGATAGCCTACAACCCGCAAGGAGGGGTGCTGACGATTGACGACAAAGTCGCGAAATACCATCAGAAATAAGCTCTATCCCGCGGCGGCCATCCTGGTGCTGCTCGCGGCGTGGCAGATCCTGTCTTCGGTCGGCGTCGTGCCGGCTTTCATGCTGCCCTCCCCCGTAGCTGTGGGGATCGCTTTCGTGAACAGCCTGCCGGATCTGCTCGCAAACAGCGGCGTGACGCTGATCGAGGCCTTCGCCGGCCTGTTCATCGGCGTCGGCATCGCCTTCGTGCTCGCCGTGCTGATGGACGCGTTCGACGCCCTCTACCGCGCGGCCTACCCGCTCCTCATCATCACGCAGACCGTGCCGGTCGTCGCGATCGCGCCGCTGCTCGTGCTGTGGTTCGGCTACGGCATGGCGCCGAAGATCGTGCTGGTGCTGATCGTCTGCTTTTTCCCCATCTCCGTCTCGCTGCTCGACGGTTTCCGCAGCGCGGACCGCGACGCCATCGACATGCTCAGGACCATGGGGGCAAACAACAGGCAGATCTTCCGGCACATCAAGCTGCCCTGCGCGCTCGACGGGATGTTCTCGGGGCTGAAGATCTCGGTGTCCTATTCCATCGTCGGCGCCGTCATCTCGGAATGGCTCGGGGGCAATCAGGGGCTCGGCGTATACATGACGCGCGTGCGCAAATCCTACTCGTTTGACAAGATGTTCGCGGTCATCTTTCTCATCATCGTCCTCAGCCTTCTGCTGATGTGGGGCGTATCGCTGCTGCAGCGGCTCGTGAGGCCGGACCTGAAACATATGGCTAAATAAAACTGAAATCAGCAAAATTACGGAGGAGAAATGAAAAAATTCATAGCGGTCCTATTATCGGTGATCCTGGCCGCGGCGGCGCTTTCCGGCTGCGCGAAATCGGCGGACACGGATTCCAGAAACACGTCTTCCAAGGACACGGCTTCTTCAAAGCCGCAGAAAATCACGGTCGTGCTGGACTGGACCCCCAACACGAACCATACGGGGCTTTACGTGGCGCAGGCGAAGGGCTATTTCAAGGCGCAGGGGCTCGATGTGGAGATCCAGCAGCCGCCGCAGGACGGGGCGCTCTCGCTGCTGGCATCCGGAAAGGCCCAGTTCGCCGTGAGCTTTCAGGATGAGATCGCGACCGCCCTCACGGCTTCGACCCCGCTCGACGTCGTGGCCGTGGCGGCCCTGATCCAGCACAACGATTCCGGCATCATCTCGCTGAAATCCAAGGGCGTTACCAGCCCGAAAAAGATGGAGGGCATGCGTTACGCGACGTGGAACTCGCCGATCGAGCAGGCCGTGCTGAAAGATGTCATCGCAAAGGACGGCGGCGATTTCAAAAAGGTCAAGATGGTCCCCGAGGACGTGGACGATATTGTGCAGGCGCTGAAAACGAACATCGACTGCGTATGGGTCTATTATCCGCAGGAGGGCATCGAGGCGAAGGTTGCGGGCCTGCAGACCAACTATTTCGCGTTCAAGGACCTCGACCCCGCGCTCGACTTCTACACCCCGGTGCTCGCCTCGAGCCAGAGCTATCTGAAAAAGAACCCCGAAACCGCGAAGAAATTCCTCAAAGCGGTGGAGCAGGGCTACCGCTACGCCATCAGCGACCCGCAGGACGCGGCGAATATCCTCTGCAAAGCGGTGCCGGGCACAAACTCCCAAGACGCGCTGCTGGGGCAGGAGTGGCTCAAGACCCAGTATATGGCCGAGGTCAAGCAGTGGGGATACATCGACACCGCGAGGTGGGATCAGTTCTTTACCTGGCTCTACAACAACAAGGTGTTCTCAAAGAAACTTCCGTCGGGCGACGGCTTCACCGACGCCTATCTGCCGCAGGAGTAAGGTGAATGGCATTGCCGGTGCTCTCTGCACGGAACATAACCAAGAAATACGGAGGCGTCCCGATCATCGAAGACGTTTCGCTCGAGTTGCATCAGGGGGAGCTCGTCTGCCTGCTCGGCGTGAGCGGGATCGGCAAGAGCACGCTGTTCAGCGTGCTCTCCGGCCTCGTCGTGCCGGAAAACGGGCAGGTGCTCCTGAAGGGCAAAGACATCACCGGCCACCCGGGGCACGTGGGCTATATGCAGCAGAAAGACCTGCTTCTGCCCTACAAGACGGTGCTCGACAACGTCGCGCTTCCGCTGGTGATCCGGGGGATGAAACAGCGCCAGGCGCGGGAAAAGGCCGACGGCTTTTTCGAGACGTTCGGGATCGACGGCACGCAGCGCAAATATCCCGCCCAGCTTTCCGGCGGCATGCGCCAGCGGGCGGCGCTGCTGCGCACCTATCTGTTCGGCGGGGCGGCGGCGCTGCTGGACGAGCCCTTCGGCGCGCTCGACGCCATCACCAAAAGCGCCATGCACAGCTTCTACCTCGGCATCATGCAGAAGATCGAGCTGCCGACATTGTTCATCACGCACGACATCGACGAGGCGATCCTGATCTCGGACCGCATCTACATCATGACGGGGCGTCCCGGAAAGATCACGCACGAGATCAAGATCGGCGAAGCAAAGCCCCGCGGGGAGGACTTCACCGTCAGCGACGCTTTCATCGCCCATAAGCGCGAGATCCTGCGGGTGCTCCGGGAGGACACTTCGCTCTGAAGGTTTCAGCGAATGAAGCACCGCCGGACGCGGATTATCGCGTCCGGCGGTGCTTCTTTTATTGCGCGTCTCCGGTCAGCCGGCGGCTTTCGCTTCGGATTCCGCGGCGGCGCCGTCCGCTTCCTGCCGGTAAAGATTGCACGCGACGAAATGGCCGGGGGACAGTTCCCGAAGTTTGGGGTCGATCTTGTCGCAGCAGTCGATGCGCTTAAAGCAGCGGGAACAGAAACGGCACCCGGGCGGCGGGTCGATCGGGCTCGGCACGTCCCCCTCGAGGATGATGCGCTGCTTGCGCGCCGTCGGGTCGACGGACGGAATGGCGGAAAGCAGCGCCTGCGTATACGGGTTCATCGGGTTGTGGTAGAGCTCTTTCTTGGAGGCGATCTCCATCAGCTTGCCCAGGTACATCACGCCCACCCGGTCGCTGATGTGCTTGACGACATTGAGGCCGTGCGCGATGAACAGATAGGTCAGGTCGAATTCCTTCTTCAACTCGTCCAGAAGATTGAGGACCTGCGCCTGGATCGAAACGTCGAGCGCGGAGACCGGCTCGTCGCAGACGATCAGCTTCGGCTCGACCGCCAGGGCGCGCGCGATACCCACGCGCTGGCGCTGGCCGCCGGAAAACTCGTGCGGATACCGGTTGCGGTAATTCTCGGAAAGGCCGACGCAGTTGAGCAGTTCCCCCACGCGTTTGTCGATCTCATTCCTGGGGCGCAGGCGGTTGATGCGGATCGGTTCCGCGATGATCTCCCCGACGGTCATGCGGGGATTGAGCGACGCATAGGGGTCCTGGAAAATGAGCTGGATGTCCTTGCAGTATTTGCGGCGCTCCTTCGGGGAAAGGGCGGTCAGCTCCGTCCCGCCAAAGAAGATCTTCCCCGCCGTGGGCGTGTACAGATCGACGAGCATCTTGCCGATGGTGCTCTTTCCGCAGCCGGATTCCCCCACGAGGCCGAACGCCTCGCCCTTGTGGATCTGGAACGACACGTCGTCCACCGCTTTCAGGACGGAGGTCGTCCTGCCGAAAAAGTCCGTCCCGACCGTAAAATATTTTTTCAGATGCCGGATGTCGATCAAAACTTCGTCGTTCATGCTTCCGCCTCCTTCTCATACAAAAAACAGCGGACCATATGGTCGCCGTGGGGCAGCAGCTCCGGCTTTTTCCGCCGGCAGACCTCCATGCAGCGGTCGCAACGGTCGCTGAACGGGCATCCCGGCGGCATGTGCAGCGGGTTCGGGACCATCCCGCGGATCATATACAGCGGGTCGGTGCTCTCGTCTTCGAGGCGCGGAATGGATTTCAGCAGGCCGAACGTATACGGATGCATCGGCTGCGCGAACAGCGACTTCACCTCGGCGCTTTCCACGATCTCGCCGCAGTACATCACGACGACGCGGTCGGCCGCCTCGGCGACGACGCCGAGGTCGTGCGTGATCAGGATGACCGCCATGCCGAGCTTCTCCTTCATTTTGTAGAGCAGCTCGAGGATCTGCGCCTGGATGGTCACGTCGAGCGCCGTGGTCGGCTCGTCGGCGATGAGCAGCTCCGGGTCGCAGGCCAGGGCCATCGCGATCATGACGCGCTGGCGCATGCCGCCGCTCATCTGGTGCGGGTAGTCGTTCGCGCGCTTTTCCGGCGACGGGATGCCGACGGTGCGCAGCATCTCGATCGTGCGCGCGAGCGCCTCTTTTTTGCCGATTTTCCGGTGCTGCATGAGGCTCTCCATGATCTGGTCCTTCACGCGGTAGACCGGGTTCAGGCTCGTCATCGGCTCCTGGAAGATCATGCTGATCCGGTCGCCGCGGATGGCCTGCATCTCTTTCTCCGATTTTTTCAGAAGGTCCTCCCCGTGGAAGAGGATCTGCCCGTTCGTGGTCTGCCCGTTGCCCTGCAGCAGGCCCATGATGGAGAGCGAAGTCACGCTTTTGCCGGAGCCGGACTCCCCCACCACGGCGAGGATCTCACCTTTGTCAACATGGAAGCTGACGCCGTCGACGGCCTTCACAACGCCCCGCTTCACGCGGAATTCCGTGACAAGGTCTTTTACTTCAAGTAGCATTGTGATCTCCCTCAATTCTGTCTGGATTTCGGGTCGAGCGCATCGCGCAGTCCGTCCCCGAGAAGGTTGAAAGCCAGAACGGTGAGGGTAATGGCCAGGCCGGGGAAAATCAGCGTATACGGCGACTGGAAAATGAAGTTTCTCGCCCGGCCGAGCATATCGCCCCACTCGGCCTGCGGCGGCTGAACGCCCAGGCCCAGAAAACCGAGCGCGGCGGCGTCCAGAATCGCCGAGGAGATGCCGAGCGTGGCGCGCACGATGATGGAGGAAAGCGCGTTCGGCAGAACGTGCCGGAAGATGATGCGGCCCGGCCGGTTCCCGACAACTTTCGCGGCCTGGATATAATCGTTTTCTTTGATGGAGAGGATCTCTCCCCTCACGATGCGGGCGTATTCCGGAATGGAGACGAGGCCGATGGCGACGACCGCCTTGTCGATGCCCTGCCCCAGCGCGGCCATGAAGGCGATGGCGAGAAGGATGGACGGGATGGAAAGCATGACGTCCATCACGCGCATGATGACGGCGTCCGTTTTGCCGCCGAAATAGCCGGCGATGGAGCCGAAGACGACGCCGATCGTGAGGGAAATGGCGACCGCCAGCAGGCCGACCGTGAGGCTGATGTGCGTGGCCATCAGGATGCGGCTGAAGATGTCGCGGCCGAGCTGATCGGTCCCGAACCAGTACTGCCCGTTCGGCCACTCGAACGTATGGGCCATGTTCTGCTCAAACGGATCGTGCGGAAGCACCTGGGGGAAAAGGACCGTGACGACGGAGATGACGGCCAGAATCCCGATGAACACAAGGCTCACCATCGCCGCCCTGTTCTGCTTCAGGCTGTCCCACATGGTCCTCCACTGGGAATCCGGTTTTTCCGCAACGCTCCGCCCGGAATCGGGAAGGGTCTCCCCTTCGGCCAGATCGACCAGATCTTCAGGCAAATTGCTCATTTCCGGTCAACCTTCTTTCTTGGAGTACTTGATGCGGGGGTCCAGAAAGGCATAGATCAGGTCGACGATCAGGTTGATGAAAACGTAAATCGTCGCGATCAGAAAGACGACCGCCTGTACCACCGGGAAATCGGAATTCTGGATGCACTGCACGGTATAGCTGCCGATCCCCGGCCAGGCGAATACCGTCTCCGTGAGGACGGCGCCGCCCAGCAGAGAGCCGAACTGCAGCCCGATCACCGTCGTGACCGGGATCATGGCGTTGCGCAGCGCATGGTGCTTGATGATCCGGCCGTTCGGCAGCCCTTTGGCCCGCGCGGTGCGTATGTAATCCTGGTCCAGGGTCTCCAGCATGCTGGAACGCGTCATCCGCGTGATGATCGCCATGGAATACATTCCCAGGGCCACGGTCGGCAGAATCAGATGCTGGAGCGTATCGCCGAGCGCCTCCCAGTCCCCCGCCGCAATCGTATCCCAGATGTAAAGCCCCGTGCCGCCGACGGGCATCAGCATGGGCTGGATGCGCCCCGTGCTGGGAAGGACGTGCCACGTGCCCGAAAACAGGATGATGAGCAGAATGCCGAGCCAGAAGATCGGCATGGAAACGCCCACGAGCGCAAGGACCATGCTCAGGTGATCGACCGCCGTGTTCTTATGCACGGCGGAGACGGCCCCCAGCACGATGCCCAGCACGGAAGCGAAAATGATCGCGCAGACGGCAAGCTCGGCCGTCGCCGGGAAGCGGGAGGCGATCTCTTTCATCACCGGCGCATTGGTATAGTAGGAATCGCCGAAATTCCCCGTGACGGCACCCTTCAGAAAATCGAAATACTGAACGATGATGGGGGCGTTCAGGCCGTGCGCGTCGCGCCATGCCCTCATCGCCTCCCCGCTCGCGTGCTGGCCAAGGACGACCGGTGCAGGGTCGGGGGAAAAGACGCGCATAATCAGGAAGACGACAATGGAGACTCCCAACAATACGGGGACCAGCTGCAAAATTCTTTTGATGGTATACTTAACCAAATTTTAATACGCACTCCTTCCCGCCGGTATCCTGCATAGAAAAGGGGAATCTGCCGAAAGCGGACCGTTCTTCCCTCTTTCGGCAGCATTCCCCGGATCCCGGCAGAGTTATTTGGACTTGGATACGCCGGCGAACGGCGTGATTCCGGTCTGATGATAGTAGAAACCGCTGACTTTCGGGCTGTACGCGCACAGCGTGATGGAATGCGAAATCGGCAGCCAGATGTTCTCCGCGGCGACCTTCTGCTCGCACTGCGTGTAGATCTTGGCGCGCGCGTCGCCGTCGGGCGTCGCAAGGCCTTTCGCGATCAGGGCCGCATAGGCGGGATCGTTGTAGCGCGCGACGTTCATGGACGGATTCTGGTCGGACAGAAGATTCATGAAATTGTCCGGGTCGCCGTTGTCGCCCGTCCAGCCATAGAAGCAGACGTCGTAATCGCCCTTCTGGACCTCCGTCTTATAAGTGGTCCAATCGTAGGTTTTGATGTTGCAGGTTACGCCCACGTCTTTCAGGTAGCCCTGGATGGTCTCGGCAAGGACCTGCCCGCCGACCGAGTTGTACGGGCGCGGATTGGAATAGGTGATCATCTTGACGGATTTGATGCCGAGCTTCGCAAGCTCCGCTTTCGCGGCGGCCTTGTCGAAGGCGGTCTGCTTCACGTCTTTGCTGTAGCCCTCCATAAAGGTGGGAAGGATGGATGTCGCAACCGTCGCATACTTCTTATAGAGGCTCTGCACCATCTCCGGGACGTTGACCGCCTCGCTGAAGGCTTTGCGCGCGTCCGCGTTCTTGAACGTATTGCTCTTGACGTTGTAGGCCATGTAGTTGGTGGTCATGCCCTCCGCCGTGTACAGCTTGTCGCCGGCGTTCGTGATCTGGTCTACGACCGTGGCGTCGATGCCGTCGAGCGCGTCGACTTCGCCCGAAGTAAGCGCGATGACGCGGGAAGAGTTTTCCTTAATGAAGCGGAACACGACGTTCTCCGTCTTCGGCTTGTCGCCCCAATAGGTCGGGTTGGCTTTCAGCACGACGCTCTGGCCCTTCGTCCAAGAGACAAAGGAGTACGGGCCGGTGCCGACGGGGTGCTCGTTGAGGTTGCCGTTGTATTTGTCGAGCGCCGCCGAGCTGGCGATGGGGGCCGCCAGGACCATGGCCATGTTTTTGAGGAACGAGGTCTGGGGGCTGAACAGGTCGATCTCGACCGTGCTGTCGTCGACGACCTTGACCTCTTTGACGCCGCTCTTGGCCTTGATGGAGCCGAAAACGAACGAGGCGTAGGGCATGTCGTCGGACACGTTCGGCTCAAGCTGGCGTTCAATGCTCTTCTTGACGGCGGCCGCGTTGAAATCCGTGCCGTCCTGGAACTTCACGCCCTTGCGCAGATGGAACGTGTATTTGGTCTGGTCCGTGCTGATGTCCCAGCTCGTGGCAAGGCAGGGCTCGATGTCCGTGGAATCCTGCTTGTACTTCACGAGGCCCTGGTAGATGTTGCAGATGATCTTGGCGGATTCCCCGTCGTCCACATAAGCCGGGTCGAGGCCACGCGGGTCGGCGCCCTGCGCGAACGTGAACGTATCGGACGTCGCCGCCGTTCCGGCGCCGGACGCGGCCGAACCGGCCGCCGCGCTGCTCACGTCGGAAGCTCGCTGGCTGCCGCCGCATCCGCCGAGCAGGCCGGCCGTCAGGGAAACTGCCAGTGTCAACGCCAGCATTTTCTTCGGTAATTCCATTTCTCTCATTCTCCTCGCAAATATTTTGGATCCTGAAACCAAAGCGGAACAGCCTCTTCTGCGGAAACCCAATCTGAGAACACGGCGGAAAAGTGTCTTCTCCGCCCTTCAAATTGAAAATTCCATGCCGCTTGCTTTGGTGTGACAGTGATTTAAATGGATAAAGTTTAAAAAAGGCGCTTCACACCGATTAACGATTGAAGAAGCGTCATTGCCAACCACTCTATCAAGTTATAAAAAATCGACTTCGCACTTAATTTTATCAACCAATTTACTTGGTAGTATACCACGAAATGCATCGCTTGGCAAGGATAAATTCATGTTTTTACCAAATTCCGCGGCGGTCACGGACCGGAAAATTCTATGACCCGCCGCGTGGAACAGGGCCGGGGCCGCCCGCTTTCCCGCGCTCTTTCCCCCTTCATTTTGCTCTTGACAAAAATGTAACGGCTGCTTATGATGGATTGACGGCGTTCGGGCCTTCCTCTGCAAAGGACCCGGCCGCGCGGCTGAAAAAGTTTGAAAACAAGGAAGTTTGTCTGATGAAAACAAGAGATCCCATCCGGAAAATGACGCTGACGGCTCTTTTCGCAGCAATCATCGTTCTTCTGAATTTCACCCCCATCGGGTACATCCAGTTGCCGCTGATCAAAGCCACCATCATCCACGTGCCCGTGATCATCGGCTCCATCCTGCTCGGGCCGAAAATCGGGGCCGGCCTGGGGTTCGTATTCGGCCTGACCAGCCTCTACAACAACACCTTCTCGCCGACGCTTCTGTCGTTCGCCTTTTCGCCGGCCATCCCGGTCCCGGGGACGGGCGGGGGCAGTTGGACGGCGCTGATCGTCGCTTTCGTCCCCCGCATCCTGGTCGGGGTGTTCCCGTACTATGCGGAGAAACTTCTCGACAGGCTGCTGAAAGGGAAAGGCAAGATGCTCTCCCTCGGACTCAGCGGAATCATCGGCTCCATGACAAACACCATCCTCGTGATGAACCTCATCTATTTTCTGTTCCGCGACGCCTACGGCAGGGCCTACAATGTCGCCGTCGACGCAGTCTATAAAACGGTGCTGACCATCATCTTCACGAACGGAATCCCCGAGGCGGTGATTGCCGCGGTGATCTCGGCAACGGTCTGCCGTGCCCTGCAGAAATACGAAAAGTCGAAATAAGCTCTCCCGCCCGACGGCGCATTGGTGGAGCCGCCTCGCGAGCAGCCGGCAAACGAAGCCGCCGCGTGTGGATTTGTTCTCCCCGCCCCTTCCCGCATACAGATCAGAAAATGAAAGCGATCTGTGT
>ENA-UOOI01001788-UOOI01001788.1-fermentation-metagenome-genome-assembly--contig:-NODE-1788-length-20814-cov-4.672961_pt1 | contig 20814 bp, 16 predicted proteins | sample MGYA00245779_ERZ724027 | MGnify/ENA primary metagenome ERZ724027 (study PRJEB28704, sample SAMN03018318) | fermentation metagenome | biome: anthropogenic terrestrial biome; feature: soil; material...
CAGATAATCCTGCACAAAGCGGATCCGCTCGTATACCGTTTTTTCTCTTTTCGCCTGCGCGGCGATTTCGTCGACCTTGTTTCTGAGCTTGGCGGAAGCGAGGTCGACCTCTTTTGAAGAGTTCAGGCCGGCTGGAAAATAATTTTGCCGGCCCTCCCGGCATTTGACCGCCATCGAGAAGTTTTCGCCATCCTGTGCCTCATAAGAAATTTTGGCCGGATCGAAGAAGAAAACTTCCGGATGATCGGAAAGGAACGCCTGGATAACAGTAAAGATCGAAATTGCTGTCTGCGATTTGTCGTTCCATTTTCCGTTTGCGAACCAAGTTTTCCATTGCTCTTTCGTCGCAACGGAAGAAATGTCCAGCCGATCGGTCCCGCTTTTCAGCTTTTCGGCGTGATCGAGAAGAATTTTATAGTAGGCTTTTTCCTGATTGTTGAGCTGGCCGTAATAATACTCATAGGCTTTCGCTTTGCTCTTCTGCCCGTAGGAGGAAGCCGGCGCCGAAGACGCGGCCGCCGTATCGGCCTGCTCTGCGCCGGAATCGGCTTTGGCCGCCGACACGGACTTGGCTGCCACGATATAGACGCAAAAAGCGACCGCGACGCAGAACAGGAAGGGCCAACCGCGTTTTCTGCGGCAGACCCGAAGAAAAAACGCGACGGAAAAACCGACATAAGCGATCACGCAGAGGAACGGCCCCAGCCGTCCGCCGGGAAGAGTTGCCGCGATCGCCGCAAGCAACAGGGCGAAAACTCCGATGATCATGCCGAAGACGATCAGCAGGATCAGCTGCCAGGTTTTCAGAGGGCCTTTGCGGCCGGATCTTATCGGCTCTTGACCGGTTTCGTCGCATCGGCCGGGAGAATCTTTGCTGTCGTTCCGGAACGGCTCCGGTGTCTCCTCTGTTTTCATGCTGTTTCCCGCCTTTATTTTTATGCGTCCAGCCCGCCAGGCTCTGAAAAGCGGCGATAGCGACGCACCGCGTGGAGGGCGCTCCGCTCGTCGCGGTGAACGCCATGCTACGGGGTCATCTCATTGAGCCGGGACAAGGCCGGCCATCTCGCGCAGCTTGTTGTGCATCAGCTTGCCGGTCGCGGTGTGGGGCAGCTCCTTCACGAAACGGTAGAACCGGGGGCGTTTGTACGGGGAGAGCATGGGATGGGCCGCGCAGTATTTTCTCAGCTCCTCCGCCGTGAGGCCGGCGTCCGACGCGACGATAAAGGCCATCAGGGTCTCGCCGCGCAGACGGTCCGGCACGCCGACGACCCCGCTTTCCACGACCTTGGGGTGTTCGTTCAGAACGGCTTCGATCTGCACCGGGAAGATGTTCTCCCCCGCGGACACGACCATATCGTCCTTGCGCCCCGTCACCGTGATGAACTCCTGCTTGTCCCACGTGGCGAGATCGCCGGTATAGAGGTACCCTTTATAAAATTTTCGAGCCGTCAGTTCCGGATTGTTGAGATAACAGTAAGCGGATTTTGCGGGGGATTTGATGATGATTTCCCCGATCTCCGCATTGTCCTTCGCGACCAGGTCCTCCGGCTCCGCATGGCCGTCTTTGTACGCGTGCACGACGCGCACCTCGTCGTCCGTGCAGGACCGCCCGGCGCTGCCCGCCATTTCCGGCAGGTCGTAGGGGCGCAGAAACGTGTTCCAGAAGCTTTCCGTGGTGCCGTAGCCGTTGAAGATGCGCGGCGTCAGCAGCTTTCTGTATTTTTCGCAGGCCGCCTTCTCGAACGGCGCCCCCATCGTGACGATCCCGCGCAGAGAGGACAGGTCGGCGGGCCGGATCTCCTGGGCGCGGGCCAGCATGCCGAGGATCGTCGGCACGCCGATCAGGAAGGTGAGCCCGTATTTTTCCACGTATTGCAGGCAGCGCCGCGGGTTGAAGTCGCGCAGGATGACGACCTCCCCGCCGGCGTACAGCGTGGGGGTCGGGCCGCCCGAATGCAGACCGCCGCGGTGAAACCACGGCGTCATGTTCATGGTGCGGTCGGTCGGGTCGAGCGGGAAATGCATCATCACGTCGTGGGCGGAAAGCACCTCGTTGACGCTGTTCAGCGGAATGGCCTTCGGGCGGCCGGTGGTGCCCGAGGTATAGAGGCGCGTAGTCTCGTCATAGATATGCGGCCGGTCGGCGCGCTCGGGATTCTCCTCCGAACATCCGCCGACATAATCGCGGTAGGCGATCTCTTTCCCCACAGGTTCGGCCCTGCCCTCCAAATCCGCAACGACGACCCGTTCGGGCCGATGCTCCGCGAGGGCCAGCGCCCGGCGCGCCGTTTCGCGGAATTCTTCGTCGTAGACAAAGACCTTCGGGCGGCTGTCGTCGATCATCAGCGCGATCTCGCCCGCGGCCTGCCGGTAGTTGACCGGGCAGTTCACCGCGCCGACCTTCTGCGCGGCAAGGTAGCAGAATACGAATTCCGCAGAATTGAGCAGCATATACATGACCACATCGTTCCTGCCGACGCCGTCCGCCTGCAGGGCATGCGCCAAGCGGTTGGCATCCGCGTTCAGGGTGCGGTACGTCCATTCGCGGCCGGTCAGCGGGCAAAGCATGGCCGGATGATCCGCAAAGCGCGAAACGTTGCGCATAAAGCCGTTCAGATAGGTGAACTCATGCTCGAAAACATCCCGAAACCGGGTGACATCATAGGTAAACTGCAAGACAATTCCCGCTTTTCCTTTAAATTTTTATGCCGGGTCAGATCCCTCATACCGCTCCACGATGACGCTGGAATTCTGGCCGCCGAAGCCGAGCGTGTTGGACATGGCGGCGCGGATGACGGCCCTTTTCGCGCGGTTCGGGATATGGTTCAGCGCGCACTGCGGATCGGGCGTGTCCAGGTTCAGGGTGGGCGGCAGCACGCCCTCGCGGATCGCCTGGATGCAGGCGATGACCTCCGTGATGCCGCCCGCCCCCATGAGGTGGCCGGTCGCCCCTTTCGTGGAGCTGATCGGCGGGGCGCTCTCCGCCTCTCCGAACACGCTTCTGACCGCCAGCGTCTCGGCGCGGTCGCCCAGCACGGTCGAGGTGCCGTGCGCATTGATGTAGCCGATCTCCTCCGGGCGAAGCCGCGCCCGCGCCAGAGCCCGCCGCATGCAGGCCGCGGCGCCTTCGCCGTGCGGCCGCGGCGCCGTGACGTGATAGCCGTCGTTGGTGTTCGCGTAGCCCGCGAGCACGGCCTTGACCGCGGCGCCGCGGGCGAGCGCGTGCCCCTCGGTCTCGACCAGCAGCGCGCCGCCCCCTTCGCCGATGACGAAGCCGTCGCGGTCCGCGTCGAACGGCCGGCAGGCGGACTGCGGGTCGCCGTTGCGGCGGGAGAGCGCCTTCGCTTGCGCGAGCCCGGCGATCACCACCGGGCAGAGGATGGATTCCCCGCCGACGGCGAGCATGGCCTCGGCTTCGCCCGAGCGGAGCAGCATGGCCGCCGTCATGATGGCGTCCCCGCCGGCCGAGCAGGCCGTGTTGAGGGTGAGGCTCGGGCCGCGGATCCCGTGCGCGATGGCGATCTGGGCCGCCGCCACGTTGCCGATGACCATCGGCACGAAATGGGGGCTCACCTGCCGCGGGCCGCCCGCGCTGAACTTCTCCTGCGTGCGGGCGACCGTGCGGACCCCGGCCATCGCGGTGCCCATGACGATGCCGACCCGGTCCGGCTCGGGCTCGACGGAAAGGCCGCTGTCGCGCAGCGCCTCTTCCGCGGCGACATAGGCGTACTGCATGAAAGGGTCCATGGTACGCGCCAGCGGTTTCGGCATATACGACTTCGGGTCGAAGCCGCGGACCTCCGCGGCGATCTGCACCGGCAGATCGGAAGCGTCGAAATGCGTAATCTTCCCCACGCCGCATACGCCCTCGATCAGATTTTTCCAGTACGCCCGGACGCCGATGCCGATCGGCGTGCAGGCGCCCATTCCAGTGATGACCAGCTTTTCATTCATGAAGGAGACCTCAATCTTTAAGATGAAGGACAAGTTGCATATCCTTATTATATCTTTCTGGCACGCAATGTCAAACCAAACACCAGCATAGATGGTTTAAATAACCACATTATTTCCGATAAAACCCGAACCCGCCCCGTTTTCCGGAATTCCGCGGGAAAATCCGCCTTTGCGCGCCTAGCCAGCGTTCCGCCCGCCGGAAATCGGAAAATAACGACAAAGAGGCGCCCAACAAATAGGGAGGTCATTGCTGGGCGCATCTTTGTAACTATTTTACAATATTCTCTTACTCATAATTTGGATGAAGAATCGCGCTGCCGGCCGAGCTGCAGATTCCGTCAGATCTTGATGACTGCCTTTACGACATCGTTTTTGTTGTGGATGACACAGTCGAAAGCCTTCTGAATCTCGTCGAAATTGAATTCATGCGTGATGATTCCGGAGATGTCGATCTTTCCCCCGGAGACGGCCGCGATCGCCTGCGGATAGATGTTCCTGTAGCGGAAGACCGATTTGACGGTCGCTTCTTTCGACATGATCTTCGCAAAATTGTATTCGATCTTTTCCTGTGCGGAGAGGCCGACCAGCACGATCGTGCCGCCCGTTTTGACCAGATAGGGGGTCTGGGCGATCGTGAACGGAGAGCCGGCGGCCTCGAACACCTTTTCCGTGCCGACGCCGTGCGTGATCTCGTCCATGGCCTTGACGGCGTCTTTTTCCCGCGCGTTGATGACGCGGGTCGCGCCCAGTTTTCTGGCGTAATCCAGCCTCTTCCGCTCCACGTCGACCACCGTGATGTCGGTGGCGCCGAACGCTTTGCAGGAAAGCAGCGTCACCAGCCCGATGCAGCCCGAGCCCAGGATCACGACGGAATCGCCGAGCCTGACGTTCCCCTGGTTTGCGGCGTGCATCCCGACGGAAAGCGGCTCGATGAGGGCCCCTTCTTTGGTCGAAATGTTGTCCGGGAGCTTGAACGACATGTTCTCCGGATAAGCGATATAGTTTTCATAGCATCCCTGCACCGGAGGGGTCGCAAGGAACCTGACATGCGGGCAGAGATTGTACCGGCCCGTCTTGCAGAATTCGCACTCGCCGCAGGTGATCCCCGGCTCGAGCGCGACGCGGTCCCCGACTTTCAGATGCTGGACATCCCGGCCGACCTCGACGATCGTGCCGGCACACTCATGCCCCAGGATGAAATCGCCCTTTACGACGTAATCGCCGCATCTGCCGTCGTGAAAATAATGCGCGTCGGAACCGCAGATGCCGACGTATTCCATCTTGACGAGGACTTCCTTGTCCTTCGGGACGGGCATGGGGACGGCCCTGATTTCCATTTTGTCCAGACCCGTCATAAACGCTGCTCTGTTTTCCATGGTTGCGAAATCCGGCATACTATCTACGCCGGCCCTCCTTTTTAAAAAGATTGGTCGCATGCGGAACGGTTTTTTAAAGATGACTGACAGATCGCGCGGACCTGTCAGTCACAACCTCAATCCAAACTTATTTGATCTGGCCGTTCTTCTTGTACATGTCGATATACTGCTGAACGTTGTCCTTCGTGATGAGCGGGTTGCCGATGCTCTCCTGTACGGTCTTCTTTTCGCCGGTCATCAGCTCATGGATCGCCTTCATGTTCTTCTGGCCGAGATCGATCGCGGACTGAAGGATCGTCGCGGTCATTTTGCCCGACTGAACATACAGGCAGCCCTCGGCCGTACCGTCGCTGCCGTAGACCTGCAGATTTTTGAACGAGGATTTGTCTTTCACAACTTCGAGCGCGCCGGCGGCCATATTGTCGTTCATGGAGACGACGGCGTCGAGTTTCGGGTGGGCGATGACCCAGTCTTCCATCAGTTTCATGCCTTCGTCCTTGTTCCAGTTCGCGATGTCTTCGGCAACGATCTTGACATCCGGCCTTTTGTCAAAGAAAACTTCTTTCCAGGCTTTTCTGCGCTGCGTGCTGTGAAAGTTGCCGGCAGGTCCGTTCAGGACCACGACCTGAGCGTTCTTGGGGATCTTCGTCAGCGCATAGGTGGCGATGGTCTTCGCGGATTCGTACGGGTTGGAGTCGACGGAAGAAGAACCGGGAACATCGACGCGGGGGTTGGTGGTGATAACCGGGATGCCGGCCGCGACGACTTTGGCGATGTACGGCTCCTGCGCCGTGTTGTTGTTCGGCTGGACGATGATGCCGTCGTATTTGTTGGTGATTGCGTTTTCGATCATGGTATTCTCTTTGTCGTCGTTGGCCTGGCCGTCGTAGATGTCGAGTTTGACGTCGGGATAGGTCTTGGCCGCGTTTTTCATTTCATTGCAGAGCCAGGCCGCGAACGAATCGGACTGGGCTCTCGCGACAAACGCCACACGGTATGTCTTGCCGCCCGCGGCGCTGTTTGCCGACGCTCCGGACGCCGCGGCCGCCCCCGAAGCGGGAGACGCCGCCGTGCTCGTGCCGGTTTGCGACCCGCTGCAGCCCACCAGGCTGGACAGTATGACAGCCAATCCCATCAGTGTACTGAGGACTTTCCTTTTCATTATCTAACTCCTACCTTTCATATAATAAATGAATGGACGAACGAGTGAATGAGGGATGATCCGCCTTTTCCCGACCGGGACAAGAAAGCCGGCGGCATGCCTGAACCGGACGCAGAGGAAACGCCCCGGCCGCGGTCAGGCCTTTGAGGTTTTTTCATCGCTGTCTTCCGGAAGGATGATCTTGTTGCTCTTTTTCTTCTTCGACTGGATGTCGTAGATCACCGCGACGGCGATGACGACGCCGGTTACGATCTGCTGCACATAGGAATCCACGCCGGTCAGCGTCATGATGTTGTTCAGGATGCCGATGATGAACGAGCCGGCGACCGTTCCCAGCGTGGTACCGATGCCGCCCGTGAAGCTGGTGCCGCCGACGATGGTGGCCGTGATGCCCGTCATCTCATACCCGACGCCGCCGTTCGGGAGGCCGGCGTTGACGCGGGACATGAACAGCACACCGGCAATGCCGACCAGAATGCCGTTCAGGATGAACGCCGTGTATTTTACCTTGGGCACGTTGATGCCGGAAGCGACCGCCGCCGCTTCATTGCCGCCCACCGCATAGACGGACCGGCCGAATCTCGTATTGTTCATTATGTAGGCGATGATCACCGCGACGACGACCAGAAAGATAATCGGCATGGGGATGATCCCGACGGAGCCCTGCCCGAAGACGGTATAATCCCCGATCTGCAGGATGTTCTGCCCCTGCGTGTAGAGGAGGGCCGCGCCGCGCGCCATGTCGCACATGGCCAGCGTTGCAATGAAGGCGGGCGTGTTGAAATTCGTCACCATGACCGCGTTCAGGATGTTGCAGATGACGGAGACCACAATCGCGACCAGAAACGCCACGAACAGAGAACCGGTCCCCTGGTAAGCCGCAATCGACAGGATGCCCGCCAGCGCCAGCACGGCGCCGGACGAAAGGTCGATCTGGCCCGCCGTGATCAGGATCAGCTCCCCGAAAGCGAGGATCGTGCCGATCGCAAGCTGGCGTATGATGTTGACGATGTTGTCTCCGCTCAGGAAGTTCGGGCTTAAAATGCTGCAGGCCACGATCATGACGACCAAAACCAAGTAAATTGAAAATTTGCTCAAAAAATTCCGGGCGTTTACCTTATTGGATGGAATCATTTGGCTCTCCCCTCACATTGCATATTTCATAATGGTTTCCTGATTGAACTGGCTGCGCTCCAGTTCGGCCGTGACCCTCCCGCGGCTCATGACGTAAATCCGGTCGCACATTCCGATCAGCTCCGGCAGCTCGGAAGAGACCATCACGACCCCCTTGCCGCTTTTCGCAATATCCGTGATCAGCCGGTAGATTTCAAACTTTGCGCCGACGTCGATCCCGCGCGTCGGCTCGTCGAGGATCAGAACATCCGGGTTGCAGATCAGCCATTTCACAAAAAGCACCTTCTGCTGATTCCCGCCGCTCAGGGACTGGATGGGGGTCTCGAGGTTCGGGGTCTTCACATGCAGTTTGGCGAAGTAATCGCTCACCAAGCTGCGCTCCTCGCCTTTGTGCGCCTTGCCGCCGTAGATGACCCTTTTCAGGTTGGCGAGGACCGCGTTTTCCTCGACGCTGCGGACCGGAACGATCCCGTAAAGCCTTCGGTCCTCCGAGAGCATCGCCAACCCGTTTTTGATGCTGGTCTGGGCGTTTTTGATCTTGACTTCTTTTCCGTTGATCCTGACTTTTCCGGAGGTGAACGGGTCCAGCCCGAAGAGCGAACGCATCACTTCCGTGCGGCCCGCGCCGATCAGGCCCGCAAAGCCGACGATCTCGCCCTGTTTGACAGAGAAGCTGACATCCTTGTAGAGCTGGCTGCTGCTGAAATTCTCGACCTCCAGCAGGGTCTTTCCGATCGGCACCTCTTCCTTCGGATAGGCGTTCTCCATCTTTCTGCCGACCATCAGCGAAATCACGGAGTCCAGGTCGAACCCGCTCGCCGGCCTGCTGGCGACGACCATCCCGTCGCGCAGGATCGTGATGTCATCCGCGATCTGAAAAACCTCCTCCATCTTATGGGAGATATAGATGATGCTGATGCCGCGCGCGCGCAGCTCCCTGATTTTGTCGAACAGGACCCCGGTTTCCCTCTGCGTGATGGACGACGTGGGCTCATCCATCACGATGACGTCCGCATGAAACGAAACCGCCTTCAGGATCTCGAGCATCTGAATGTCCGAAATCGTGAGCGTTTTCAGCTTCTGGTCCGGGCTGTAGGGCAGTTTCTCCCGCTCCAGGAATTTCTTCGTCTCGGCGTAGATCTTTTTCCAGTCCACCCGCCCCATTTTATCCACCGGCCACCGGCCCAGAAACAGGTTCTCGGCGACCGTGCTCTCCGGGACGAAATTCAGCTCCTGCAAAATCATCGCGATCCCGTGCTTCCGCGCCTCCGTGGGGTTCTGGATCCGAACGGGTTTTTCGTCGAGGAAGATCTGCCCGCCGTCGGGTTTATAGATTCCGTAGATGATTTTCATCAGCGTGGATTTTCCGGCTCCGTTCTCTCCGCAGATGGCGTGAACCGTCCCCCTGCGAACCGTAAAGTCTATTTTCTGCAGAGCCGGGACCCCAAAGAAATACTTATCGATCTGACTGACCCGCAGCTTGATATCTGGATCCATCGGTGTACCTCCCTTAATCGTCAATCTATGCCGTTCCAAACCGTGAACGAAAAGCGACGGTCAGACCCTTCACGGGTTTTGCCCCGCCGGCCTCCCTCTTCCCCTGCCGGAACCGCCGCGCGCGTCCCCTCTATACCGGGAACGATGGGGGAAACGCACTCCCCCCTGTTCCGACCGCAGGGACGTGCCCGAGCACGTATATTCGCGAAAGAAAATTTAAACCGGCGGAAAGGTCCGCCCCAAATCGTCATTTTTCTCAAAATCGAATCACGCTCTTTTTGTGCTCGTGCACGAAAGAACGGTCCCAGTATACCTTGAATCTGTCCGGTTGTCAAGCGTCAATTCATATATTTTATAGATTTTATAATTTTCGATTCAAATTTTTATTTAGTTTTATTTTCAGTTTAGAAAATAGCCCCGTGCTTTGTGCTGATTCGTCAAAAATTGAAGCTTATGAATCCCATTTTTATCTGATTACGGGGTGCAAAACGCAGGCCCCCCTTTCGCACCCGGGACTTCGTTTCCTTTCCGACGCGGTCCGGGCAGGCCGCCGGTCCGGCTATCGGCACAAAACACGCGGGGAAACCAGTTAAAATTCATTCATTCTATCTAAATAAAATGGACAAAAACTATAATTACTATAAAACTTTGAAATGTCCCTTGACAACCACCGGGATTTAAGATATACTGAAAACGCAATATCGTGCACGAGCACATAAGCGGTTCTGAAGGGAGCTTCATTTTTTTTCGGTTCATATTTTAGAATCTTTTTAGAATCTATCGCTAAATTTATCGAAGCATCCGTTGAAATTTCTATGGAATGAAAGAATGAAGCCTCTGTTTTCCTCTCCCTTCCCGCTTCAGGACCCAGCGAACAAGCCACGGCAACGCTTTCGGAAACTCTTTCAGGCAGTTTTATGTGTTCGAGCACGGATAGGAGAGTATCCAAAATGGCCATCACAATCAAAGATATTGCCAAGATCGCAAAGGTATCGAGGGGAACGGTGGACCGGGCGCTCAACCGCCGCGGCGGAGTCAAACCGGAGGTCGCCCTCCGGATCAGAAAGATCGCCGACGATCTGGACTACAAACCCAACCGGGCGGGAAAAGCACTCGCGGCGCGAAAAAAGCCGATCAAGATCGGCTATCTCCTCCCCAGCGTCAACAACCCGTTTTTCGACGACATCATCAAAGGGGTCCTCGCCTCCGAAAAAGAGTTGTCCGACTACGGCTTCTCGGTCGAAATCGTGAAGGAAAAAGGCTACGACGTGGAAAAGCATCTGGAGGGGATTCAGGAGCTTCTGGACAAAAAGGTCGACGCCCTGTGCCTGACCACGGTGGACGTTCCGGCCATCATCGAAAGGATCGACCGGCTGGTGGCCACCGGGATCCCGGTGGCGACGGTCAATTCGGACGTGAGGGCGGCTTCGCGGCTTTTTTACGTCGGCAGCAATTATATCGAAGGCGGAAGGACGGCCGCCGGGATGCTCTCCCTGATGCTGAAAGAGGAGGGGAAGGTCCTAATCGTCACCGGGTCGCTGAAGATGCAGGGCCACAACCAGCGCATCACCGGGTTCTGCAAGGAAATCCGCGAGAATAAATATAAGATCAGCATCGCCGACATCGTGGAAAGCCAGGACGACGACGAGACGGCGTACCACCTGACCAAGGAGTCCCTGCAGCGTTTTCCGGACATCAACAGCGTTTACATCACCGCCGCGGGCGTCGCGGGCGTGTGCAAAGCCGTGGAGGAGCTCGGCCTTGAAAAAAAGCTTTATCTCATTTCCTTCGACGATATTCCCGCAACACGCAGGGCCATCATGAACGGCACCATCAACGCCACAATCTGTCAGGAACCGTTTTTGCAGGGGAGCCAGGCGATGAAGCTGATGTTCAACTATTTCATCGAAGGCGTTTCCCCGAAAAACAAATTGATCTATACCCACAACGTGATAAAAATCAGGCAGAACATCGGGGATTAGTCCCCGGTCCAGAAAGATGTGAAAAGATGTGCGGAGGGCCGCGGGGCCCGCGCTGAAATCGGAAAATCAGATTTGCCAAAGATCCCATAAATAATTTTGTAAGAAGTGTGATGACAACATGCAGCTACTCAGTGTCAGAGACGCCGGATTCAGGCCATACGGAAAAACCGTCAAGGGCTGCGACTTCTCCGAACTGCTCAGGGCGATGGAAGGACCCCCCCTGCCGGCGGACGTCGCCTATGTCCCTTCCGAACCCGCCCTCGAAAATCTCGCGGTGTTTTCGGAGCTTCGGGACCGCGCATTCGGCGGACTGCCCATCCAGATCGGATATTGCAACGGCCACAATCATCTTTTGAACGCGCTGGAATACCACCGCTCGTCTGAAATCAATATCGCCGCCACCGATATGATCCTGATGCTCGGCCGTCAGCAGGACATCGACCCCGACGGCTTCACCTATTCCACCTCACGGATAGAAGCGTTCCTCGTCCCGGCCGGGACGGGCGTTGAAATTTACGCCACGACGCTGCATTACGCGCCGTGCGGCAGGGACGGCAACGGGTTCCGGGTGGCCGTAGTCCTGCCGCGCGGCACCAACCGGCCTTTCGAGGCGAAAGACCGTTCCGGGGAAAACCGACTTCTGGCCGCCGAGAACAAATGGCTGATCGCCCACCCGGATTCCGGTCTCGGGAGCCGGGGCGCCTTCCTGGGCCTTACGGGAAAGAATCCATCTGTGGGGGAAGCAAAATGAATCAGTCTGTCTGCATCATTGGGCTGGACGTCGGGACCTCCGGCTGTAAAGTGCTGGCCATGGACGAGGGCGGCTCCATTCTGGGGTCGCTGACCGAAGAGTACCCGCTGTACGCGCCGCACCCCGGCTGGTCCGAGCAGGACCCGGAGGACTGGTGGCAGGGCATCGTGCGGGGGATGCGGAAGATCCTGCCGCGGATCGGCGGCCGCAGGGTCTGCGCCGTCGGCCTGTGCGGGCAGATGCACGGGATGGTCGCCCTCGACGCGGAGGGGAACGTGATCCGCAGGGCGATCCTCTGGAACGACCAGCGGACCGAAAAGCAATGCGAAGAGATCACCCGGCTGGCCGGCGGCACGGACGCCCTGCTCGGCTACACCAACAACCGCATGCTCACCGGTTTCACGGGCGGGAAGATCCTCTGGATGAAAGAGAACGAGCCCGAAAACTACGCGCGGACGAAAATCATCCTGAACCCGAAGGACTATATCCGCTACCGGCTTTCCGGCGAGGCGATCACGGAGGTCTCCGACGCCTCCGGGACGGGGCTGTTCGACGTGAAGGGGCGCAGGTGGTCGTCCGAGCTGATCCGGAAGATCGGCCTCAGGATGAGCCTGTTCCCCCGCGCGGTGGAATCGACCGACCGGGCGGGGACCGTCAGTGCGGCCGCGGCGGCGCTGACCGGGCTTCCGGAGGGGACCGCGATCTCCGGCGGCGGCGGCGACGCGGTCATCTCCACCACGGGCCTGGGGCTGATCCGGCCCGGAAGGGTCGGCATCACGCTCGGAACCAGCGGGGTCGTGGCGATGAGCCTTCCGACCTATATGGAAAACCCGGGCGGGCGGCTGCAGGTCTCGTGCAACAACGCACCGGGCACGTACCACGCGATGGGCGTCACGCTTTCCGCCGCGGGCTCCTATCAATGGTTCCGCAACGCGTTCGGAGACTACGAACGCGAAACCGGGAAGAAAACGGGCAGAAGCCCGTTCGCCCTGCTGGACGAAGCGGCGGAGAAAACGGCGTCCGGTTCCGACGGGCTGATCTTTCTGCCGTATCTGACCGGGGAGCGCGCGCCCATCAACGACCCGTCGGCGACCGGGGCATTTCTCGGCATCACGGCGAGGCACGGGAAGGGACATTTCGCCCGCGCCGTCATGGAGGGCGTCGCCTATTCCCTCAGGCAGGTGTACGAACTGATCCTGAGCGTGAACCCCGACCTGAAGCCGGACGAGATCGTCCTCGCCGGCGGCGGGGCTCACAGCCCGATCTGGCGCCAGATCTTCGCCGACATCTTCAACCTGCCCGTGCGCACCGTCTCCGGCAGCGCGGAGGGAGGCTCTTTCGGCGCCGCCCTCGTCGCGGGGGTGACGGCCGGCGTCTGGAGCGGCCTGCCCGAAACCGTGAAGCTGATCCGCCCGGAGAGCGAAACGCTGCCCGTCGGCGCCCATGTGCCGGTCTATGAAAAACAGTATCAGAAATATATCCGGTATTACGGCGCCCTGAAATGGAGTTACAAATAACAATTTACATATGGGAGGGTTCCGGTATGGTGAAAAACATCCCCGAGGTAAAAATGGGCATCATCGCAGTCAGCCGCGACTGCTTCCCCCTCGCGCTGTCTGAACGGAGGAAAAAAGCGATCGTCGAAAGCTACGCGAAACTGGGCGGCTCCCTTTACGACTGCGGGACCGTGGTGGAAAACGAGGCCGACATGCTGAGGGCCGTCGCGGAGGTGAAAAAGGCGGGCTGCAACGCCCTGATCGTGTTTCTGGGCAATTTCGGCCCGGAGACGCCGGAGACCCTGATCGCCAAAGAATTCGGCGGGCCGGTGATGTTCGCCGCCGCCGCCGAGGAAACCGGAAAAGACCTCGTGGGCGGCCGGGGCGACGCCTACTGCGGCATGCTCAACTGCTCCTACAATCTCGGCCTGCGGAAACTGAAAGCGGTGATCCCCGCCTATCCCGTGGGGACGGCGGACGAGATCGCCCGCATGATGCGGGAGTTTCTGCCCGTCGCGCGCGCCGTCATCGGCCTTCGCTCTCTGAAAATCATCACGTTCGGGCCGCGCCCGCAGGACTTCTTCGCATGCAACGCGCCCATCAAGGCCCTGTACGACCTCGGCGTGGAGGTCCAGGAAAACTCCGAACTGGACCTGCTGGTCTCCTACAGGGCGCATGCCGGGGACGCGAGGATCCGGTCGGTCGCGGACGACATGGCCGCGGAGCTCGGAGCGGGAAACCGGTATCCCGACCTGTTGCCCCGCATGGCGCAGTTCGAGCTGACCCTGCTGGACTGGGCGGAGAACAACCGGGGCGCGAAGCGATACGTCGCGTTCGCGGACAAGTGCTGGCCCGCCTTCCCGACCGAATTCGGCTTCGAGCCCTGCTACGTGAACAGCCGGATGGTCGCGAAAGGGGTCCCGGTCGCGTGCGAAGTCGACATCTACGGCGCGCTCAGCGAGTACATCGGGGCCTGTGTCACGAACGACGCCGTCACCCTGCTCGACATCAACAACTCCGTGCCGGCCGACCTGTTTGAAGAGGACATAAGCGGAAAATACGACTATTCGCTGCAGGACACCTTCATGGGCTTCCACTGCGGCAACACGCCCCTGTGCAAATTGTCGAAAGGTTCCATAAAATACCAGCTGATCCAGAACCGCCTGCTGGAAAACGGGGGCAGGCCGGACTTCACCCGCGGCACGCTCGAAGGGGACATCGCCCCGGGGGAGATCACGTTTTACCGCCTGCAGAGCGCCGCGGACACGTCGCTGCACGCCTACATCGCCCAGGGCGAAGTGCTGCCCGTGGCCACCCGCTCCTTCGGCGGGATCGGGGTCTTCGCCATCCCGGAGATGAAACGCTTCTACCGGTACGTTCTGATCGCCGGGCACTATCCGCATCACGGCGCGGTCGCGTCCGGCCATGTCGGCAAGGCGCTGTATACGCTTTTCGACTATCTCGGCGTGGGGGACATCTCCTACAACCGGCCGAAGTCCCTGCCGTACCCGAACGAAAACCCGTTCGATTGAACGGCAGCGCCACCCGGCGCAGCAGAATCGGTAAAAAATGTGCAAGCCTGTTTTCACATGGGCTTGCACATTTTCGGATCAGGGGCCGAGCGCCCGCCTACCGCCCTTCCATCTGGCGCGCGATCCACGCCATCAGCAGGTTTACGATTTTCTCCTGCTGCCGCCCGGTCAGCGCCGTGCCCTTCGGGACGCGGTACCACTTGCGCAGGCATCCCCGGCAGCAGCAGGCGCACGCGTGCTGCGCGACAAACACCGGATGGCCGCGCATCGGCGTCTGCCGGCCGTCGTTCGGGATGACGGCGGGGGCCAGCCGCTGCCGGACGAAATCCTGCGCGTGTCGCCGGATGGTCTCCATCCCCTTTGCGCGGACGTAGGCCCTGTCCTTCTCGCTCAGGGCAAAGCGGGCCCGGAATTTGGAAGTCTTCAGTTTTTCCAGCGCCTCGTCGATCGTCTGCATGCAATCCCCCCGATCTGCTATTCCAGCTCGAACGCGCCCATGTAGAGCTGGTAATATCTCCCCTTCTGGGCGATGAGCTGCTCGTGGCTGCCGCGCTCGATGATGCGCCCGTGCTCAAGGACCATGATGACATCCGAATTCTGCACCGTGGAAAGGCGGTGGGCGATCACGAACACCGTCCGGCCCTTCATCAGGGCGTCCATGCCCTTCTGCACGATGGCCTCGGTCCTGGTGTCGATGGAAGAGGTCGCCTCGTCGAGGATCATCACGGGCGGGTCCGCGACGGCGGCGCGGGCGATCGAGATCAGCTGCCGCTGGCCCTGCGAAAGGCCGCTGCCGTCGCCCTCGAGTACGGTGCGGTAGCCCTGCGGCAGCATGCGGATGAAGCCGTCGGCGTTGGCCAGCTTCGCGGCCGCGATGCACTCCTCGTCCGTCGCGTCCAGCTTGCCGTAGCGGATGTTGTCGAGCACCGTTCCGGTGAACAGGTTCACGTCCTGCAGCACCATGCCGAGCGAGCGGCGGAGGTCCGCTTTTCTGATCTTGTTGATGTTGATGCCGTCGTACCGGATCTTTCCGTCGGCGATGTCGTAGAAGCGGTTGATCAGGTTCGTGATGGTCGTCTTGCCGGCGCCGGTCGCCCCGACGAACGCCACCTTCTGGCCGGGTTTCGCATAGAGCGTAATATCGTGCAGCACGGTCTTGTTTGCTTCATAGCCGAAGTCCACGTCGAAAAAGCGGATGTCGCCCTGAAGCAGCGTGTAGGTCACCGTGCCGTCGCCGTGCGGATGCTTCCACGCCCAGAGCCCCGTCCGCTCGCCGCATTCCCGGATCTCTCCGTTCTCCCTCTTCGCGTTGACCAGGGTGACGTAGCCGTTGTCCTGTTCGCTTTTCTCGTCCATCAGGTCGAAGATCCTCGACGCGCCGGCCAGCGCCATCACCACCATGTTGAACTGCAGCGAAATCTGGCCGATGGGGTTGACGAAAGCCCGGGAAAGGGTCAGGAACGACACGATCGTGCCGATCGTCAGCGCGTGGAGTCCCGTGAAGCTCAGGTTCGGAACGCCCGCGATGCCCGCCGCGCCCCCGACGATCGCAAGCAGCACATAGAGCAGGTAGCCCATATTGCCCACGACGGGCATGGTGACGTTGCCGTACTTGTTCGCCTCGGTCGAGCAGTAGCAGAGGTCGTCGTTCTTTTTGTCGAACTCCTTTTCCGCCTGCTCCTCGTGGCAGAAGACCTTGACGACCTTCTGGCCGTTGATCATCTCTTCGATATAGCCGTTGACGTCGCCGAGGGAGTCCTGCTGCTTCATGAAGAAGGTGCCGCTCCTGCTGACGATGGCGCGGATCACCTTCAGCAGCAGGAACGAAAACAGGGCGACGAACGCGGTGAGCCAGATGCTGAGGTACAGCATGGCGCAAAAGGCCGCGATCACGGAGACCAGCGCCGCGAACATCTGCGGCAGGCTCTGCGAGATGGCCTGGCGCAGGGTATCGGTGTCGTTGGTGTAGCGGCTCATCACGTCGCCGTGGGTATGGGTGTCGAAAAACCGGATCGGCAGCGTCTGCATGTGCGTGAACATCGTGTCGCGGATCTTTTTCAGCGTGCCCTGTTCGATGACGACCATCATCCTGTTGTAAAACAGGGTGGCGACCACGCCGGTCAGGTAGAGCAGGCCCATCAGCGCGACCGCCCGGAGCAGCCCCGTGAAGACGGGGTGCGCCTGCCCTAAAAGCGGGATGATGTACCGGTCGATCAGCACCTGGAGGAACAGCGAGACCGCCGCGTTGGCGGCCGCGCTGATCAGGATGCAGACGACGACGAAGATCATCTGGACCCGGTACTCGGCCATATAGGAAAACAGCCTTCTGACGGTGCCCGGCTTGAAGCGCCGCACCGGCGGCTTTTTACTCATGCAGCGCACCCCCTCTGGTTTGCGATTCATAGACTTCCCGGTAGATGTCGCAGGTCCTGAGAAGCTCCTCGTGCGTGCCGACCGCGTCGATCCTGCCGTCGTCGAGCACGACGATCTTGTCGGCGTCCTGAACGGAGGCGACGCGCTGTGCGATGACGATCTTCGTCGTGTCCGGGATCTCGTCCCGCAGCGCCTGGCGGATCAGACCGTCCGTCTTGGTGTCGACTGCGCTGGTGGAATCGTCCAGGATCAGGATCTTCGGCTTTTTCAGCAGTGCCCGGGCGATGCAGAGCCGCTGCTTCTGCCCGCCGGAGACGTTGGTGCCGCCCTGCTCGATGTGGGTGTCGTACCCCGCGGGGAACTCCCGGATGAAGCCGTCGGCCTGCGCGAGCCTGCACGCGCGGACCATCTCTTCGCCCGTCGCGTTCTCGTCGCCCCAGCGCAGGTTGTCCTTGACCGTCCCGGAAAACAGGATGTTCTTCTGCAGCACCATGGCGACCTGATTGCGCAGCGCCGTGAGGTCGTAGTCCCGCACGTCCACGCCGCCGACCAACACCCTTCCGCTCACCACGTCGTACAGGCGCGGGATCAGCTGCACCAGGCTCGACTTGGAGGACCCGGTGCCGCCGAGGATGCCGACCGTCTCCCCCGACCGGATGAACAGGCTGATTTTGTCCAGCACCGGCTTGTCGGCCTTTCTGGAGTAGGAGAAGGTGACGTTCTCGAATTCGACCGAACCGTCCCTGACCTCGCGGACGGGGTCAGCCTTGTTTTTCAGGTCGCTCTTCTCGTCCAGGACCTCCACGATGCGCTCCGCGGACGCGCGGGAGATCAGGATCATCACGAATACCATGGAGAGCATCATCAGGCTCATGAGGATCTGCATGGCGTAGGTGATCAGGCTGGTCAGCCCGCCGGTCGAAAGCCCGAGGGCGGGGTTGTTGCCGCTTGCGACGATCTCTTTCGCGCCGAACCACGAGAGCAGGATCATGCAGGCGTAAAGGCAGAACTGCATCATCGGCATATTGAAGGCCAGCCGCTTTTCCGCCTTCGTGAAGTCGTCGAAGATCGACTGCGAGATGCCGGCGAACTTCCGCTCTTCAAAATCCTCGCGGATGTAGGATTTGACGACCCGGATGCCGCTCAGGTTCTCCTGCACGACGTTGTTCAGCTTATCGTACGTATTGAACACGCGCACGAAGATGGGGTGCACGTGCGACATGATCAGCAGCAGGCCGGCGCCCAGCACCGGGATGATGATCAGAAAAATCAGCGACAGATGCGCGTCGATGCGGAAGGAGAAGGCCAGCGCGAACACGATCATGACCGGGGCGCGGATGCCGAGGCGGATGAGCATCTGATACGCCATCTGCACGTTGGTGACATCCGTGGTGAGGCGCGTGATGATGCTGCCGGTCGAAAACTTGTCGATATTGGAAAACGAAAAGCCCTGCACGTTGTAGAACATATCCCGGCGAAGGTTCTTTGCAAAACCGGAGGCCGCGACGGCCGCGCTGCGGCCCGCGAGATAGCCGACCAGCAGCGAGACCATGGCGGCCGCGACCAGCGCCAGACCGATCTGCAGAACATAGGGCATGTTCTTTCCGTCGATGCCGTAGTCGATCAGGTACGCCATCAGCGTGGGGATCAGAATCTCGATCAGCGCCTCGAAGACCACGTAGACCGGCGTGAGCAGGGTGCTTTTTTTGTATTCCCGTACGCTGGAAAGAAGCTTTTTGATCATGAAACCTCTCCTTAATGCTCGTTCTGAAGCCGCGCGATGTTTTTCTTCATTCTTTCGATATACGAATACAGTGTCTGCAATTCTTCTTCGCTGAACCCCTCCACAAGGGTCCGCTCCAGCCTCTGCGCGTCCTCCGCCATCAGGCCGGCGATCTTCTCCGCCTGCTCCGTGAGGACGATCTTCTTCAGGCGCGCGTCCCGGGCGACGGTCTGCCGCCGGATGAGCCCCTTCTGCTCCATCAGCCCCAGCACCTTCGACACCGTGGAACGGGTGATGGAAAAATGCTCTTCCAGGTCCTTCGGATAGATGTCCCTGCCGGCGTTCTGGGCCAGATAGCCGATGATCCACCCGTTGTTTCCGGTGACGGTTTCGATCTCTTTTCTGTGGGAGGAAAATTCAAAATAGCGCCGCATCAGGTTGTGCAGGGAGCGGAACTCGAGTCCGATCGGCAGCTTCTCCATATCGCGCTTCCTTTCGCCCCGGCGGCGGAACGGCCGCCGGGGGAATGTTGAATGGCATACAGTCGCATATACAACATTATAGCCATTGAGCCGGAGAAGTCAAGCCAAAACCATGGAGAAATTGCCGTCTGTTCCGGGCGCTCCCGCCCTGCAAAAAAAACGCGGCCCCTGCAGGCTGTGTCTGCAGGGGCTGCGGCATCTTCCATGTACGAAAGGTCTACGGCTCCTCCACGAGGAATTTTTTCAGCTTTTCCAAGATCGCGCGGTCGTCCGAGTGGATGACCAGCTGGACGGGCTTCGCGAGGTCCAGGCTGAAAATGCCCATGATGGATTTCGCGTCGACGATATGCACGCCCTCGACGATCTCGCCGTCGATGCCCTCCCTCACCAGGATGGAGGTCAGCTCCTTGACTTTTTCAACGCTGTCGATCAATATCTTCACCGTAATCATTTGCCGTGCGCTCCCCTTTATTTCATCAGCTTGTCTTTGTTGTTGACCCGGTCGATCACATTCTGTCGGAAATTGATGACCTGGTGCTCGTACTCCTGATCCATCAGCGGGGAACGGATCATAAAGTCGGCCGTGGCCTTATTGTTGGCGATCGGGATGTCGTACACCTGCGCGATGCGCAGCAGGGCTTTCACGTCCGGGTCGTGGGGCTGCGCCTCCAGCGGGTCGGAGAAAAAGACCACGAAATCGATGACCCCCTCCACGATCTTCGCGCCGACCTGCTGGTCACCGCCCAGGGGGCCGCTGTTGTAGGCCTTGACCGGAAGGCCCGTCCTCTCCGCGACAAGCCGCGCCGTGGTCCCCGTGCCGCACAGGAAATGACGCTGCAGGATCTCCCGGTTGTCTGCACACCAGTCGATCAGCTCCTGTTTCTTTCCGTCATGGGCGATCAGAGCGATCGTTTTCTGTTTCGGAATGGTAAAGGTGATGAACGCGTTTTTTGTCATGCTCAATGAGACCCCTTCCTGTTTGTAGCGTTCCGGCGGGAATCCCTCCGGCGCAGCGAATCAGAACCGGACCACCCGGCTCGGCTCGGTGAACGACGAGAACGTCGCGGTGGCGTCCTTCAGGTAGAAAACCACGGTGTTGCCGTCGCCCGCCCGGTACATCTTCTGAAGGGAGGGGTAGGCGTCCAGCATGCTTTTTCCGGCCTCGATCCGGTCGTCCTCGACGGCCGTCGCCTGCACGCGGACCCACCGGCTGTCCTCCAGGACGCCGCAGAGCTCGACTTTGGGATTCGCCTTGAGCTGTTTGTAGACATCCTTGACCTTGCCCGTCTGAAAGTAGAGCCTGTTTTCAAAGAGGTTGACCGTTCCAAACGGGCGGACCCGCGGCTGATCCC
>ENA-UOOI01001789-UOOI01001789.1-fermentation-metagenome-genome-assembly--contig:-NODE-1789-length-20792-cov-5.650142_pt1 | contig 20792 bp, 32 predicted proteins | sample MGYA00245779_ERZ724027 | MGnify/ENA primary metagenome ERZ724027 (study PRJEB28704, sample SAMN03018318) | fermentation metagenome | biome: anthropogenic terrestrial biome; feature: soil; material...
GCGACCTCTAACAAAGCTGATTCACCGCCACGGCGGGGACGGGGACGCAGGGACGAAAACAGGGCTTTCCCTCTCACCGTGAGAGCAAAAACAAAAACAGAGCAACCGATTTTTCGGTTACTCTGTTTGTACTCACAGTGAGCATATTTTGACCTTAAAATAAGTCGCTGTGTGTTCCTGTGCGGGCAAAATAAATTTCTCCGACCTCTTTGTCAATTTTATAAACCAACAACCAATCGGGTTCTATATGGCACTCTAAAAAGCCCTTATAATCGCCCCCTAATTGATGCTCCCTATATTGTGGCGGCAAGGGTATTTCATTTTGCAAATCAACCATTACCAGAAAAATCTTGCGCATATTGAGGCCACGTTTTTCCATGAGCTTCAAATCCTTTTTGAATTTGCCTGAATAATCAGCGGTCAACATTTATATCAAGCTCCTTGTAAAGACTTTCAACGCTCTGCGGGTGCTTCGGGAGCTTGCCGCTTCTCATATCTTCAATTTCCTTCATGGCGGCTCTCGTTTCGGCGTTCGGCGTCTCTAACGAAATGTCGAACGGTATTCCTTTTTGTCGGACAACGGCTTGCGCAAAGACGTTTATTGCCGTAGTCATGTTAAATCCCAACTTACTTAATACGGTTTCGGCCTGCTCTTTCAAGTCGGCATCCATGCGGATATTGACGTTGACTTTAGACATGGTATCAACTCCTTTCATAGTTATATTATAGCTCAATTCGTCTTATTTGTCAATAAATTTATTGACATTGTATTTAATTTTCAAGATTATTATTGACGTATTACGCCTTGCTTATTCACGGAAAGAATAAGAAATTTTTAAATTTATACTTGACGTTTTATGTACATTGTGCTATAATAGTATTTGTAAAGAGAAACACACAACAACGCTTATTGAGAAAGGCGGTTGAGCTTATGAAGTATGTTACCTTGAAAAATATGGAGAGGGCAACACAGCAGATTGCAAAAAAAGGCTACGATTGGAACACGGCAAACGATATTGCAATCAACTGTTTTGCTATGGCAAAATCTGTTGGAATGTCCGTTGAATTTTTTATCCAGAAAGTAGCGGATTTGAGAGTGGAAGGGACGGTGCAGTAATGTACATGACCCTGAACAAAGCACGGGCGCTTTGCACGGAAAATTATGCAACTTATTCTGACATTGGAAGGTTGCAGAAAAAGCGCGTTATGCTGTTGGACGCTATCAGGCTTGCAGACAGTAAACAAGCGGAAGAAAACGGACTTTTGGAATGGGCTTTCGCCGGCGGCTTTTTGGCTGTCCTTGCGTCGGAGAGCGCAAGCGGCATTGTACCCTGTGATTTACATTTGCTTCATAATCTGACTTTCGCCTTGAACGAAGCAGACAGACGCTTTTGTGAGCTTGAAAGGCGGGGAATGTGATGGAAAGTGAAAGAACATTGCAAGCGCGGAAAATGGCTGAATCCTTTGAACGAGACAGAGCCAATACCGACTATCATCAGGTTTATGTAATCTGGACGGGCGCTATCGGCGGGGAGCTTTGTTCCCGTTGCGCTTACTTTGACAATAACACCGACGCGGAAGAATGGGCGCGTGGGCTGTATGAATATTATCAGTGTTTGCACGAAAAGAGAGCGGAAATTATCTTTTCTGTTTATCTGGACGGGCGGCACATGACTTATTAAGTGGGGGAAAGGGAATGACAATAAAAGAATATGTGTGGACGGCGGTTGATTGTGTGATTGACCTTGCCGCAGAGAATGGGTTAAAATATAGGCGTTTGGATTTTAACACGATGGGTGTAAACAATGGCGTGGAATCGTGGAAATCTGGGAATAATCTTGTTGGTCTTGTTGGAGATAATCAGAATCCTCAAAGCGTTTTTGTCCTGTTGTATTACGCTTTTCCACGTTGCGGAAAGCGGCTTAAATCAGCACGGGAAAATTTTTACAATTACGCCAATGCGAGAGTAAAAGAAGATGGCGTTTTCTTTTCCTTTACCTTGAATGAGCTTGAAATCAAGGCGGCAGGGAGCGCCGACGCAAGCGAAGATAGGATAGAACAGATTATCGGGAAGGTACAGAAACTTCTTGCCCTTGCGGACGAAAGCAAAAATAACAGCGAAGCGGAAGCTGTTGCCGCGTCCATGATGGCGCAAAAACTTCTTGCGAAGTATAATATTGATATTGCACAGGTAACAGGGGCAGAAAAAGACGAAGAAATTGAACAGATTGTTGCCGACATGGGGACGGGCAACAAGTGGAAATATACACTTTCGGAAGTGGTTGCCCGTTCGTATTGTTGTAAGCACTTCTATTACGGTTCGGAAGCCGTTGTTTTCTACGGCTATAAAAGCGACGCTCTTATAGCCCGCAGAGTGTTTATGTATCTTTTCGGCGTTGGAAAGCGGCTTGCGGGCGCGTATGTTAAGCGGGCGCGTGAAAATGGAGAAGATACAACGGGTGTTTACAATTCGTTTTGTATCGGCTTTGTGAGCGGCATTAACGCCGAGCTTTCAAAAAACTGTAAGGCGCTTGCCCTTATCGTGCCGCCGAAGGTTGCGGATAGTTTTTCGATATATACAGAATCTTTCAAGACAACCGACCATAGCGTAAAGTTTGATGATGGGATTGATTCTGCGGCGTTTTACGAAGGACAGATTGAGGGCGTAAGGGCATTGAACGCACAATATTTGGATAAATAGGGGGAACTTCTGTGTTTACACGAAGAATGGTTGATGAAGCCTTTAATTTCTGTTTGGCAAGAAAAAAATCGAAAACCCGCGTTCCTCTTGTCGTTCGGGACGAGACTTTTCCGCGACCATTCATCGTGACGGAAAGCGACCAGAACGCACGGGCGGCGATTATCGCCGCCTGTATCGAAGGGAAAAGCTATGCGCAAGTGCATAGTGAGTTGAAAGACCGTTGGCATTTGCGGGAAGCAAGAACTATTGTAGGGCGCTATGTTTCCTACTATTGCGAAGCGGTTTCATTTTATTGGCTTTGGAAGGACTTTGAACAGTTTTATGCGCCGATTGCAGACAGGCGGCTTGACGCGCTGAAACAGGATAAAGAATATGTGATAGATTATCCGAGCCGTTTTGCCGAATTAGGGATTTATACCATAGGCGATTTTTTGCGTGGAAGCGTTACGCGAGGGGTTGGCGTTGTGAGGAAATCGGTACTGAAAGGCGGGCGAAGCGAAGAATACTACGAATGGATTGAGCTTGTGCGGCAGGAGCTATACACTCTTGCCGATAGTGAAGCAAAAGCGTAAGACAAACGGCGGGTAAATGCCCGCCGTTTTTTCTTTGCCTTTTTTCAGAAAATGACTTGACATTTTATGTACACTATGCTATAATGTAAACATAAGATAAAGCGAGAGCAAAGAGCGCTTGAAAGGCGGTTATAATATGGCGATTGTAGAAACAAAGTTTGAAGCGTTAAGCACCTTCGGGGTTCAGAACACGCCGACGCTGAAAGAGCTAACGACACAGAGCAAAGAACTTGTGCGGAGTTGGCAGGATAGCGTTGTAATCAACGGCGATAAGCCGCAGTTTGGTATTGATAAAGACCTGATGTTTTCTTTCCGTGATTCTCACGGTGAGAGCCGAAAAATGGATATTACAGACACGGCCTTTTCACAGCTTTGCGCCCGTTTGGGCGTTCCTGCAAAATACGTCAAAAAATGCGTATCAACGGGAAAAACCGACCTTGCCCTTGAAAATTTCCATGCGTGGGCGAACGATTTTCGCGGAAATATGCTTGTCAGGCAATCCGATGGGGCGGCGCGGGCGGTTCTGTCCGACACATTTTCCGTTTACGACAGCTATAAGATTTTGCGGGCGCTGAACTATACCGTTGACACAAAGCGCTTTGTACCGTCGCAAGTGCATTTATCGCTTGACCGTCTGCATATCCGTTTTGTGGATTATACCCCATTGCCCGTGACAGACGGGAGCGGCAAGCCGCTATATGCGGGTTTTATCGTTAATTCAAGCGATGTTGGGCGCGGCGCGTTGTCTATGACTTTTTTCATCTACCGTTCTGTTTGTCAAAATGGCATGGCAATTTCAAGCGGAAGCGGAACGCTTTATAAGCAAGCCCACGTTGGAGAGAGAATGACAGAAAGCAAAATTTCCGCTTTCAATCGCGGCATGATGGACATTGACAGAATGACCGAACAGGCGGTTGAGCTTATCAAGACAAGCGCAGGGCGCAAGCTCAAAGAATACGAAATGGCTTTTTTCATGGAAAAAGCACGCCGCGAAATGAAATTGTCCGAAAAAGGAACGGAAACGCTGAAAGCACTTGTTGGCGACGGAAAAACATATGAACCGACAAAATGGGGATTCATTAACGGAATTACAGAGCTTGCACAGCAGTACACCCTTGATACCAGAATTGACATGGAAGATTGGGCTGGACGCTTTCTTACGACGAAAGCCGCTTAAAAAGACGGGAAAAGCGGGGCGTTTGCCCCGCATACCCGTGAAACGCGCCTTAACAGGCGTTAAGGCGCGTTTCACTCTCTGGTATATAACTTCATTGATTACGTTTGAAAAATGCCGCAGACGGGCGTTAAGAAAGGCGGTTTTCTGAAAATCGCGGATTTGAGCCGCGCAACGGGGGTTAAATGGAAAGAATGAAAGTATTGTCAATCGACTTTGACTATTTTATAGACGCTACGCCAGAACAGACGGGGTTCTTTCCTGACGGCGGGCGTGAAATGGGTGATTCTCTTAACCGTATCGTTTGGGCGATAAATTACGCCACGGCAAAAGTAAACGGCGTAATGATGAACGAGATTCACGCCGACATGAAAAAGCTGTTGCAGGTGAGAGAGATTCTTGCGGCTTGCCCGTCCTGCCCGCGAATGATTGCGGACAGTCATGTACACGCACATGATTTTATTTTGGAACATTTGAAGGACGGACAGACAGCAACAATATACAATCTTGATTTTCACCATGACACTTACGCACATGGCGACCAAGATTTGAATTGCGGAAATTGGCTTTTGCGGCTGATTCTTGAAAACAAAACGGACAAGGTTTTTTGGGTAAACCGACACGACAGCGCTTCAAGCGGTAAAGAGAAAAGCATACAACGATTGCCATTTAAGAACCTTCCGCGCAAGGACTATGACCTGATTTATATTTGCCGTAGTGGTTGGTGGACACCGCCGACGCTTGATAACGCCTTTATCAGAACGCTTGTTAAGCCTACAATTAAGGAGGCCGCGACAGTAAGGATTGAACGGGGCATAGACCAGAGCCGCGACAATACGGAGTTTAGGGACGCGGTAGCTTCCTTCTATGAGGTTCAAAAAAATATCGAAACTATGCCCGAACTATCTCACGGTGAGAACTTATGATTAAGTTTTTTGCCGCATTGTTCATGCTGATAGACCATACAGGGCTGATTTTTGGAGATATTCAGGCTTTAAGAATCGTTGGGCGACTGTCTATGCCGCTATTTGCTTATGCAACAGCGCGGGGCTTTTATTTTTCAAAAAAAAGGGGAACAGTAAGAAAATATGCGCGGAATCTATTGCTTTTTTCACTTGTTTCGCAAGTGCCGTATGGAATTATGGAATACTGGATATGTGGCAAAATATCGCTCAATATCGGCATTACATGGTTGCTTGCGGTTGTTCTGATGAAAATACTTTGTACGGAAGGAAGATTGCCGTATTTATGCCTTTTTACTACGGCGGTTTTCGCGTTGGCGTTTACCGTGCCTGTTGACTATGGTATTTATGGGGTGCTTCTCCCCTGCTTATTTTATTTTACATTTTTCGTCATTTACAAACCGCAGTACGCATTTTGCGGAATGGCGGCGTTGCTACTGCTCTATGCAGTACAGCACGGAAGCGGGGTACTAATTCAATCCTTCTCCCTTGCCGCTTTCCCCTTTTTACTGCTTTTCAAAAAGTACGACAACAAGCTACGCTTGCCGCGTCGCGTGTTCTATTGGTTTTATCCCGCCCATATTGCGGTGCTGTTGGCGATACGCTATTTAACGATGTAGAGGGGACTTTAAACATGGAAATGGAAAATTGGCTTTTAAAAGCAAATATCAACATAGGTTTCGATAAAAGCGACGGCTATTATACGGGTAGCAGCTATGTTTTTCAGGGTTCAAAATATGCTGTTGTGAAGCGCGAGAAAACGCTTGCAAAGCGATATTCAACCTATGCGCGGGCATTAAGCGCCGCGCATAAGCTCAACGGGCGCTTTGAAAATTATACCTTTAATGTTGTACGGGAATCCGCGCCGCTTTTTGAGTAAGCCACTCCCCTTTTTCTCTCACCGTGAGAGAAAACAAGGTATAATGACTTGACATTTTATGTACACTATGCTATAATATTGACATAAAGAAAAGGAGAGTTAAACGATGAACGATAACAACGAACGCAGGATTTTGACTTTCCAAACGGCACAGAATAATACTGTAAATTTGGAGCTTCTTGCTATTTATCCGTGGGAAGGGCGCGAATACGGCGCTTGCCGCGAGATTGACGCAAGCGGGAATTATGTGCCGCCCGATAGGGTGCTGTTCCAGATTGTAAGGGCTATCCCGCAAGATGGAGAATACGGCAAAGAATACGAGTTTTCAAGCGTACAGTCCGATATGGAGCTTACTGCCGCGTCGGAAGGACTTGACAGGCTCATTGACGAGGGCGGGATTGTTCTTCCGTGGCGCGAACAGGAAGAAGGTGTGGTTGCGCTTCCCGATGCGGACGGCAATACACAAGACTATCAGATTATTGCCGTCGTAGAGTACAACGGCAGACGCTATGCCGCCCTTGTACTTCTGGACGCTTTCACCGACGCGACAAGCCTTGACCTTCCCATTGAATTACGGGAATTTGAACTTACGGAGCAGGACGGCGTACAGGGCGCGGTTTTCTCAACGATTGAGAGCGAACAGGAATATGAATCCGTCGCAGATATTGTTGCGCAGAAAATCGAGGAAATGAACAGAACCGGAGCAAATTACGACGGCTTGCCGTCGTAATTTGCAGGGATAAAAATGCTGACACTTCCGATTAAAGCCGCATGGTTCTCCATGATAGAGAGCGGCGAGAAGAAAGAAGAATATCGGGCAACTACGCCCTATTATCGGGCGCGATTCAAAAGTATATTTGCCATGTACCCCTATTCTTTTATTCCGTGCGGTACAGACCACCAGAAAATCCGTTTGAGAAACGGCTATGCCGCCACTTCCCCAACGCTTGAAATAGATTGTACGCTTGACTTGCGGACAGGACGCGAGGAATGGGGCGCAGAGCGCGGCATAGAATACTATGTACTTAAAATCTTTGAGTGCAAAAGAGTAGATTCAACTTGACATTTCATGCACATTGTGCTATAATAAATCACAAGTGAAACCGCTTTGTTGTGGTTTAACTCTTTACAAGGGAACGCCGTGTAGTGTAACAACTACGCGGCGTTTTCTTTTATTGTCGAAAATATTTAAAAAAGAGCTTGACAAACAACTTTTATTTGCTTATACTTGTTACATGATACATAAACGAAAATTGGCTTTGATATGAGCTATCAAATCATATCAAAGCCAACTTTCAAAAAGTTTTCGATTTTCGATTGTGTGTCATAGGTTACTATCAATAACCTACAACGGTTTTCCCCACCGTGTGCCAGCAAGCCAGAAGCGGGAGAAGTGAAGCAAAAAGTTTATGTACATTCTGCTAACTTGTGTTTTAAGTATATCGTAGTTAGCCCCGCTTGTCAAGAGGTCATAAAAGGATTTTTGCGACAAGAACAGGGTTTTACAGAATAGTTACACTTTCTTTCGGTGATTTTCGGCCGCTTTACCTCTCCCCTACTTTATTAAAGTGCGGGTGTGGGCAAAGCGGCCATTTTCATCGAAAGGAGAATTACGCCCATGCTCGGAACGCAAGGTACAAGCGCTTATAAAAACCCGCAGGACTTTTTGACGGCAAAAGATTATCTGTCCTATATGTGCGGCGGCACACAAGGCGTATTCTCCCGCAATATCATACAGGACGGAGAAATGAAACTGGAACGGTTCTACCGTTCGGGAAGCCTGTTGGAACAGCGCTACGGCGGCGTTCACGATTGCTATTTTTCTCAAAACAGCGTACAGACTCCCCGCAATGATAAAGACCCTGACAGCGGGCGTAAAGTCAACAATCTTAAACGCCTAAATGCCCTCTTTGTCGATATAGATTGCTACAATAAAGGGCTAACACAAGAACAAGTCTTGTATGAGCTTGAAATGGACTACTTTGATAGCAAAATCCCGACCCCGACTTTCGTAATCAATAGCGGACGTGGGCTTTATTTGATATGGAAAATCAACGAAGATAAAAACGCCCTTCCGACATGGGCCAAAACCGAAGAATACTTAATCGACCAATGCGCCGCTTTTGGCGCAGACAGCCAATCGTCAGACGCGGCGCGTGTTCTCCGCGTCCCCTTCTCTATCAATTCCAAAAACGGAAAGCGCGTTGAAATTATGCGCTTTTACGACATAAAATATACCCTTTATGAAATCGTAAAAGAATATAATATAAAACACAAAAAGAGACATAAATCGGGTTGTTATCCTTATGGACAAGCCACACAGCGGCAAAGAAGCACGGCGCGTTGGCTTGCAACGGAGCTAAACATACCGCTACCAAACTTTGAAAGCTACAATGATACTTTTGCCTTCATAAAAAATCATATAAACACCGTCCAGAACGTCCCCACGCGCCCGCAGAAGGTGATAAACCTTGACGAGTATAGGAACATAAGGAGCATTGCGGACGGGCGTATAAAAGACCTATACCGCCTGTTTGAACTACGCAAAGGCGGGGACTGTTGCAGAGAATACGCACTTTTTCTTTGCCGCTTATGGACGCTTGATATTACGGGCGACGTAGAAGCCGCAGTAAATCAAATGCTTGCCCTTAATGCGACGCTTGATAAGCCGTTTCCTGAAAGCTATGCCATGAAAGTTACATACAGCGCGGAACGCAAACATACGCAAGGCAGAGAACACCAGTATAACGGGAAACGAGTATCGGGAAAGACTTATACATACAAAACAAGCACCGTCATTAAAAAACTAAAAATCACGCCAGAAGAACGACGGGAACTTATCTATCTTTGCGGCTTTTCTGCTGACGAAAAAGAGCAGAAAAAAGTCAAGAACCGCAAAGCCTACTTGTTGCGCCTTGAAACAGAGGGCAAGGAAGTCAAAAAAGATTCTGTCCACGCAAGGCGGGAAAAGATTGCTGAAATGCTCATAAACGGTGCAGACAAGGACGAAATTTGCACCACCCTTTCCATAAGCGCAAGAACATACGACAGAGACAAAGCCGCCATCTATGCTGACGGCTTATTAGAGCGCGTTAAGGCGACTTTACAACGGGCGGCAGAGAAGATTGCGGCTACCGCTCAAAACGCCACAGACGGGCTTAAAGCAAGATATAACGCTGTCTCTGATTTTGCAAAAAAAGCAGAAAACACGGTTTCGCCATTTTTTAAGCCCCCATATTATAGAAGAAATGGCGTAGCCATTTCCGACGTACCTGTACAGCTTACCTTTTGGGATATGTTTGACGGGTTTGGTAGTGATTCCTCTTGACCTCTCACAGTGAGAGCCTTATTTATAGTATTCCCTGTTATGAATATTTTATACCAAGATATTTACGTTTTTTTTTTGATGGGCAGGGAGAAAATTTAATTACTACATACACCGACGAATTGTAGCGTAGCGCCCCATAAGAGCCTTTCCCTTTATCGCTTTGCCCCCGCAGGGCAAGGCCAGAGCCGCCCACGGGGACAGACAGGGCTTGACGGGAGCAGGACGGGAGAACGCGGCGCGAAGGTTGCCGCACAAAGTAAAGGGCTTTCGCGGCATAATCGCTACGCTATTATTCCACGACCCTTGACTTTGCGGGCTACGGGCGATATATCAGCTACGCCGAAAGACGAAGCTGATTCACAGAATCAGCCCCGCCCTTTCGTCTATGTAGCTTATCGCCCGTACCACCTTCCCACCGTTACGCAAGGGCTACGCGCCCTTGCATGGGCGACCTCTAACAAAGCTGATTCACCGCCACGGCGGGGACGGGGACGCAGGGACGGAAACAGGGCTTAGGGCTTTCCCTCTCACCGTGAGAGCAAAAAAATATTTCTGTTTTTCTTAGAAAATCTTCAAATAATACTTGACATTTTATGTACACTCTGCTATAATAATAATTGTAAAGAGGAATACACATCAACAGAAGCATGAAAGGCGGTATTTACTATGACAAAGGATTTTGCGCGGTATATGACTTATGGAAAGAAGGTTGAAAGCCTGTATACGGCTGATACTTTCAAGCTCATTGAGGATATGAGCGCAGACAAAGACACGGTTAAGGTAGTACAGGAAAATGAGTATGAGGTTTATAATCGTTTGCGGGCGTGGGAAAGAAGCACGGACAATGGGTTGTGGGAACGCCTGACGGCAAGCGGAAAGACCAAAGAAGGGGTTTCCGCAGAGCGTAAGGGCATGGAACAAGACTTGCGTATTGATGCAATTAGGCCATGCGATAAAGTACGCTTTATCACTTCTGATTATAAGACGCTTTTCTTTGTGAATAATTTTAACCGCGTTATGGTGACGTTTTCAGACGGAAAGACTGTTGTTGCCCGCGTAGCCTATATTGACGAGTGCCATTTTACATTTGTGGACGGCATTGCAATGAATCTGTACGGCGGCGCGTTTCATATCTGCCAATTCGCAGAAGAATGTGAACGGACAGGCTGTAAGGTAAGTGAGGTTGAAAAGGTTTTATCTTGTTGATGGCGTAACCTCTCACGGTGAGAGTATGGGAAGGGCGAAAAGCCCGCCCTTCCCATTTTTCAGGAAAGGCGGTAAGATATGGCTGAAACAACGGCGATTACGGTTTATATTAAGGATTTAGATATTCTGGACGCGGAGATTGAACAAGCGGCAAAGGAAAAATATGGAACAGACTTTAATATCTATGACCGCTCTTTTCGTTCGGAACTTATCGGGCGGCGCAAGGCGTTAATTCATGATTGCGTGAGCCGTTCCAAGTACAATCGGAAGAAAAAGTAGAATATTTCTGAAAACTACTTGACATTTTATGTACACTCTGCTATAATAGTAAATGTAAAGAGGAACTAAACAATAGCAGACGATAAAAACCGAAGAAAGGCGGTTGAGCTTATGACAAACAAAGTAGCATTTATCAATGGAAAGGGCGGTTGCGGCAAAACAACTTCTATCTTCCATGTGGCGGGTGTTCTCTCAAAGGCGGGCGAGAAGGTGCTTGTCATTGATTTTGACAAGCAGAAGAATACAACCGATACCCTGCTGATGAACAGCGAGAAGCCGAGTAACAATGTGCTTGACTTTCTGTTGGGGAACGCAACGGCGGCAGAAGCAACAGCGCAAGCGCTTTTCCAGACAAGGGGGAACGCAAACCCGAAGTATTACGGCGTTGATTGTATGGCGGCGGCAACGGGGCTTGAAGATGAATCGTTGTTGCAGACCGTAGACAGAGAAGCGTTCGGGGACGCTCTTAATGAGTTTATCAATGAGCGCGGTTATACATGGGTGCTTGTTGATATGCCCCCTTCCAACAAGGAGCTGAACGACATTTGCTTTGAGCGCGTTGTTGATTTTGTTCTTGTCCCGTTTTCATCGGATATTTTTTCAGTAAGCGGTTACGGCGACATTCTGAATATGCTTGACACGGCGCGAGAGAAGAACCCAAGATTGAACATTATCGGGATTTACCTTGCGCGGTATATGGAGCAATGCGGCGTTGATAAGTATATCCGAGAGCAGTTAAGGGAACAACGCGGATTTATTGATGTTCAGATTCCGCTTGCGTCTGATGTTCGGGAAGCTGTTATGTTTGGCAGACCAATCAGCTATTACAAGCTCTTATCCAAGAGTAAAACGGCTTACGAAAATCTTGTAAACGAAATGACGAAGCGTATTGACGCCACACGATAAGGGGGAAAATAAAAATGGCAAAAGATTTTAATAAGGCGGGAAGCGCCAAGACTTTTGGTGAGGTTGCAAGCAAAAGCGCGGCAAAGGCTACCGTTACGACGGTAAAATATATTGATGTTGCCAATCTGGTTGACAACCCTAAAAACGACGAGGATATTTCCGATACCGCAGACCTTGAACTTTCTATGAGAGAAAACGGCTTTTTGACCCCGCTTGATGTTGTTGCAATCGACGGCGAGGACGGAAAGTATATGATTGTCAGCGGACACCGCAGACGCGCCGCCTATGTGAAGGTGGGAACTTCCAACGACACGGGCAGAGTGAAGGAATATCCGCTTATCCCCTGCATTGTTCGTCAGTTTGAAAGCGAAGCGGAAGTGAGAAACTTTCTGTTGCTTGCAAACAGTCAGCGTGATAGCTCAAAGAATCCTCTGCTTATGCCGCAGAGATACCGTAACAATGTTGCCTACCTTGAAGAAACGGGATTTAAGGGCAGTATCGCAAACGAAGCGGCACGGCGTTTGGGTTATTCCTATCAGCAAGCGGCGAGATTCGACGCAATGAACCGCATGATTCCCGCCATTTGGGATATGGTGCGCGACGGAGAAGCGGGAGTATCAAGTGTTTATCCGATTGCGACTTTCACGCCAGAAGAACAGGCAGAGATTGTCGAAATCATGCGCGACGCGCAGAAGAAAAATGTAAGCCTGACCCGCGAAACGGTAAAGATGATTACAGACGCATACAAGAACGGGAAAAAAACATGGGCTGAAATCGCCAATTTGCCCCGCGACAGTGGTATGCCGATGAACGCCTTTATGAACACCGAACCGTCGGAGAGCCGTGATAACAGCGAAAGCGGCGACCGTAACGGGGAGGTACGCCGAGAGTTTGACCCAATTGCCGCAGAAGCAGACCGCGCCGACGCAGACCGCGCCGAATGGGAACACCAACAGCAGGAGCAGGACGCGGGGGACGCGGGCGACGATGGAGAGGACGGCGGCGAGAAAGAAAAACAGCCGAAAGAGAAAAAGCCGCCCCTTTCCGACGAGGAACAGGCAGAGAAAAACGGCGAGGACATTGGCAAAATGCTTACGAAGCTCGACACCCTTATTTCCGAGGTTTACAGCTTCACAGATAACGATAAGGCAGAAGAAGTAATGAAGCACATGGGCGCAGTTGTGTGTGCTTTGACCGATGAAATCTACACCATTTCCCGCGACAACGGGAAGGAAGATGTTTACAAGGAACTTCTTGCGGACATTAAAAGTAATATCGGCGGGTTTTAATTAGAAAGGGCGGGGCAAGTGTCTTTCCCCGCCCTTTCTCTAATAATGGTACTTGACATTTTATGTACGTTCTGCTTTAATTATCGTTGAGTAAAACAACAGAACAGGGGCGAATAATTATGACTAAGTTTCTTTCTATCCGAATTGATACGGAAATCCGCGATAAGTTTAATATATTCTGCAAAGAAAACGAAATGACCATGAGTAAGGCTATTTGTATTCTTGCGGAGTGCTTTACGGAAAGCGGAACACTACCCTTTGAGCTTGACGATTGCCGCAGAACAGGAGTAGACCGCAAAGATACGAGAATCGGCGTATCTATGCCCGTAGAGCTACGCAAGCGCTTTAAGGACGCTTGCGAAGAATATGATATGCCAATGGGCGCGATTGTCCGGAGCTTTATGGCTAATTGTATCGCACATGATAAGTTTCCTTATGATGTAAACTACTGGAAGGAACAGATTGTACGGCAAAAGCGTGAAATGAAGCAAAGCACGGACACTGATGTTGAGGAATAGAACCCTTCCAAACGCTCTCACGGTGAGAGGAAAGGAATAATTCAATAATGAATGTTGGTAACGACAAAAACAATAAAGACGGCGTTGGCGTTGTAGATAAAATTTTCAAGGGGCTATGCATTGCGGCTATTACGTTTGCTGTCATAGCTACTATATATGCCTGTTACGATATGTTCGATGGAATGTTAAATGCAAAATACAAAGGTGACGAAATAACAACCACTACGGTTTATTTAAAAAGTGTTGCATATAACAGTGAAACGACTGGAAATTTTGCGCTCGGATTTGGAAGCATTAACAATAAAGAATATTACGTTTGCTATGAGATACTATCCGATGGAGGAATAAAGCTAATTAAACTTGAAGCTGATAAAACGACAATATATGAAACACTTACAGACAATGAAGCATATGCGGAAATAAGCACAAATGGGTGGGGGAGTACCACTGAAACAAAACTGTATGTTCCAAAGGACACAATACAGACGGATTATGATTTTTCCGTTAATTCCGCAGAATGAGGGGGAACACATGAATATTGAAATGAAAATTGACGGCATAGCCGTTCAACAGATAATGTTGCCAGATGCACACGATACAGACCCACACCCGCGCTTAATGTTTAATGGCTATGGTATTCACACGGGCGAGTGCTTTACGGCATGGCTTCCTGACGGTTGGCACGATATTAGACTTGAAGTGAGTTGGGACAAAACGGGGGCGGCTTGTTGGTATATTGACACAGAGGGACTATACAACATTTGTCCCGTTGGGCTGTTTTGCAAGACGTGAATATGAAAAGGAATATGAAAAGACATTTAAAATGGGCTGTGACGTGTCGCGTGTTAGGCTTAATAATGGTTGTTACCGTTATTGTAGCATATTACTTTTTCGGAAACTGGTATACTGGAAAAATTTTACCACATTCTTTAGAAAAATTAGTCGAAACATCAGATAATAAGCAAGAGAGCGTAATTACAGATACGGAGACGGAAGAAACGACGGTTGCACTTAACGGCTTGTATTCTGTTGTGCGCGTAGTGGACGGAGATACGATAATTGTTGACATTGACGGAGAGGAAACAAGGATACGCTTTATAGGCGTTGATACGCCTGAAAGCGTAAATCCAGACGAAAGCAAGAATACCGACGAAGGAAAAGAAGCGTCGGACTGGACAAAAGAACTCTTGACCAACAAAAGCGTATATCTGGAATACGATGTAGACCCGCAGGACGATTACGGGCGCACTCTTGCATATGTATATCTGGACGATGGCAAGACAATGGTAAATCAGCTTTTGCTTGAAAATGGTTACGCCGTCACAATGACGATTCAACCGAATAGCAAGTACGCTGATGATTTTTATAATCTCCAAGTTGCCGCCCGCAAAGAAAAGACGGGATTTTGGGGTACGGGATTTTTTGAATAACGGGGGCGCGATTTTTGAAGAATATTATATTACATTTTAAAAATGCTATTTCTGAACGAAAGAAAAATCATATATACTGGTCACAGTGGCAAGTGAATTTGCTGAAAACGGAGATTATTATTTTGGCTATTGTTTTTTCATTAGCGTTGCTTCTTGACTATTTTCATGCTACCTAAAGATACAGACAAAAAGAAAAATTCATAAAGTGGAAAAACTTAAATTATAGCACCAAAAGCCGTCTTAACGTTTGTTAAGGCGACTTTTTCTATACGTGAGGGTAATTCCACAATTACAGCAGAGAAACGCGCCTACGGGCGCTCTGCGCGCCACCAGAGGGGCGACAAGCCCCATAAGAGTTTTTCCCTTTATTGCTTTGCCCCCGCAGGGCAAGGCCAGAGCCGCCCACGGGGACAGACGGGGCTTTTCCTCTCACCGTGAGAACGCCGCTTTTCTTAATTTTTTTTGCATTTATACTTGACATTTTATGTACATTGTGCTATAATAGTAATTGTAAAGAGGGTTGGAAAAAACATATGTGTGGAGTTGTTGCCGACACACATCAAACAGAATGGAGCGGAAAAAGAAATATGAGCTTTATTGACAACATTAAGTCAATTCCGATAACTGATTATGCGGAGCGAAGCGGATTTACCCTTGTAAAAAAGGGGAGCCGCTATGTGAGCCTAAAAGAACACGATAGCGTTATGATTGACATTGAAAAAAACGCTTATTGGCAAAACAGTGTGTTTCAAAGAGGGCAGAGGGGCGGCGCAGGGAGTGTAATTGATTTTGCTATGGAGTTTAACGGGTACAGTCTTGACAAAGCCTTGTATGAGCTTGCTCAAATGTATTCTATAAAGGGAGAATCCCCCGCAAGGGTGGCGTATAAAGCACCACAGTTTTCGACGGCAGATAGACCCAAGCGAAACGCGGGCGACCTTGAATTACCAGAACGGGCAAAAAACACGAATGCAGTTTTTCATTATTTGTATCGTGAACGTGGCATTGATATGGGCGTTATAAAATTTTTTCTTGCCCGCAAAATGCTTTATCAGGACACGCATAGTAATTGCGTTTTTGTGGCAGAGCGCTTTGCGTGTTTACGGAGTACAGGCGGGGAAAGATTCGCAATTGATGTACGCGGGTGCGATTATGACGAATGTTTCTATTTTCGTCCGTCTAATGCCGCAAAGACGCTTGTTGCTGCTGAATCGGTTATTGATATTATGTCGATTATGACCCAGTTTGTAAGAGAAGGAAAGCGGTTTAGCAATTATTGTTATCTTGCCCTAACAGGGACTAATAAGCTTCCTGCACTATTCCATCATCTTGACAAGGACAAAACTCTAAAATATGTCATGCTTGCCTTTGATAACGACGAAGCAGGACATAAAGCTACGGAAGCGGCAAAGGAAGAATTGATTGAGAGTGGATATAACGGACGCTTTCTTGATTTTACCCCACCATCGGGCAAAGACTGGAACGATTATATTCGCGGAATAAAGTAATAAAAAACAATAATTAACTTGACATTTACTTGACATTATGCTATAATAATAAGAGTAAAGAGAAACCACACACAATAGAGAAGGGCGGTATATCACGATGTATGCAAAAGGGAAAAACTATGTAACCTATTTTGAGGTTAAGGACGCGAAACACACGGATAAGACCTTTTTTGGGCGCGTGTCAGAAGCAAACAAGACGGGCAAGACGAAAGAGGACGGGGCGCAGATTTACGAGTTTGAAAACTGGAACGCCCGTTTTGTAGGCAACGCCCGCAAGAAAGCCGCGACGCTCAAAGACAAACAGAATATTACCCTGCTGGAGTGGAATGCTCATGTTGGGGCATGGGACAAGGAAAAACAGCGCAACAATCCTTATCTGATGATTATGGATTTTGAGTTGCACGATAACGACAAGAAGTAAAGGGCGGGCGGTGAATACCGTCCCTTTGCTCAAAGATGGGGGTATTCACTTGAACGAAAAAAACGAAAAATGGGTTTTAAGGGCAATTCAGCCAGATACCAAAAACGAGCTGTTCTATACGGGGCGGCAACGTATTACTGCGGACGGCAGGGCGGCGATTGTCGGTAATATCCAGAGCGCCAGACTTTACGCGACATACGGACGAGCCGAAGCGTCGGTACGCCTGATGGCATTCGATAATTACAAGTTTGAAGTAAAAAGACAATCTGATTTTATCAAAAAGTGATAGAAAAATGAGGGGGCTATAATGTGAAACAAACCGAGAAAATGGAACTCGATAAATTATACATTATAATCTTTGCCGTCATGAGCTTTTTTGTAGTATCTCTTTTGGAGGTGGCGGCTATATGCCTTGTCCAAAAATTGGGACTTTCTCAATGGTTTATTTTATCTGTTAAAATTGCACTATCCGTTGTGTTGCTTATATTTCTCGCGCGGATTTTCATTGTCGCCAAGAACGGAATAGGCCGAATAAATAAGGACATAGAAAAGCTAAACAATGAAAAAAGTGACCAATAAAAAATAAAACGAAAAACAGTCCCGTGCAATAATGTACGGGACTGTTTTTCGTTGGTTGTTAAAAGTATACCTTTTCAGTTTTTTCATACGCCCCTTGATTTACGGTATCAAAATGCCTATAATCTTATTATTGCAACTTGCATAATATGGCGCGGATATTTTGAAACCGAAGGGGGGGAATATTTTGGAACGATTCTACGGTTATCATAGGACAAGCACGAAGGAACAACACCTTGACCGAGGAATTAAAGGTATAGAAGATTTTTGCAAAGAACGCGGCTATAAACTTGAAAAGATTTTCACAGACCAATCATCGGGAAAGAATATGGAGCGCCCGCGCTATACCGTATTAAAGGAAGATATTTTGCGGCGTGGAGACACCCTTGTATTATACGAACTTGATAGATTGGCCAGAAGTAAACGGGCTATTGCGGAAGAACTTGCCTATTTCGATAAGGCGGGAATCCGCGTTATGATTTTGAATATACCTACAACTCTAATGGAAATGCCTTGCACGGGTGATAGCGTTTACAGTCTTATGATGGAAACGGTAAATAAAATCATCATTGAAATTTACTCAATGCAAGCACAAGCGGAAGTGGAGCAGAAGGAAAAACGACAACGCGAAGGAATTGACGCAATGAAGGTTCGGGGAGATTGGGACAAGTACGGTAGACCCCGCAAAATGGAACAGGACGCTTTTAAAAAGGAATATTGCCGCGTTGAACGCGGAGAAATTGGCAGTCTTGCGCTTATGCGCGAATTAGGCTTGCAGAGAGACACATATTTTCGATATGTGCGGGAATATAAACACTCTCACGGTGAGAGTAAAGAGGACGCGCGAAAGGAGTAAACCGTGGAAATAAAGAGGATTGTTCTTTGCTTTGTGGCTGATTTATTTTCTCGAACCGACAATTTAGAAAAGATTGACGATGAAAATATGGCTGTGCTTGATAAAAAAACCAAAATAGTAAATGCAATATTCTGCTTGTCAATGGGTGGAGTGTTGCTGTATGTGTATACAAAAAAAGGTTATGCGGATATGCTTAAAGCTCTGCTTGTTAATAAAGACTTTCATATCGGGCTTTACCTTAATGCGCTTGTATTACTAACATTTACAATAATGATAATCTCCTCAATACGGGAAATGTTTTTCCCACACATTTATTATGACGTGTGTGTTTTGGACGAACATAAGTTGAAATTTTTAGGAGCAAGGTACTATATAACCTACATTAACGGTAAAATCTACCGACTTAGAACGAGAAAACGGCTGTTTTTTATAAACGATAACTTGTCGATGTTTGAAAATAAAAACAGCATTCATGACATTGAGTTTTTTTCCGTCACTGGTAAGATTATTGAAAAGATAATTAAGTAGCTATCAAATTTATGTATGAAGCAAGACACATATTTTTGATATGTGAGAGAATAAAAATCCTCTCACCGTGAGAGGATTTAAGAAAAATGACAGTGAGAGAAAACGCGCCTATTTATGACGAAATTTCAACTCTGCCGATAACATTTGCACCATATCTTCTATTAACGCAAATTCTCTACTTGTCAAGCCATCTAAGACAAAACATCTTCTATTGTCAAGTCCTAATATATAGTCTGCCGAAGTACCATACAATAGAGCTAATTGCCTTAATATATCAATAGAGGGTACAGCTATGTTGTTTTCATAGCCGCTGATACTTGACCGTGTGACATCTAATCGCTTTGCGACTTGTGTTTGCGAAAGTTTTTTCTTTTCACGTAATTCTTTTAACCTTAATCCAAAGTCGTATATTTCATCCGACAAAAAATCATCTCCAATCCATAAAAATTTTACTATATGATTGTCATTTAGTACCGTCTAAAAATGCTAATAAACGACAGTAACACTTGACAATTGACATATTAAGTGTTATCATTTTATTGTTTTGTGCAGGGTTCAATTTCCAGTTTGACCAATTGCACCCCGCTTTATTTATGAGGGAGGACTGAATCTATTGAAAGCAACAGGAATTGTAAGAAAAATTGATGAATTAGGCCGAATTGTGTTACCTATTGAGTTTCGCCAAAGCATGGAACTTGAACCAAAGGACGGCGTGGAACTTTACATGGAAGGGAAAAACCTAATGATAAAAAAACACGAACCGGCTTGCACCTTCTGTAATGGTACAGAGGATTTGAAATTATTTCAGAATAAGCTTGTCTGTAAGACGTGCAGGGACAGAATTTCCAAAATGTAAATTAAAAGCTGCCTTTCAAGGCAGCTTTTTAACATGAACATTGATTGTAGAAAGGGGGTCACTCTTATTAGCACCAGCAAAAACCAAAAGCGTACTCTTAAACTGGAAGTATCGCCTGAATATGCAAATACAAGAGAATCGGAAATAAGTGTGCAACAATTGATTGAAGAAAATAAAAGACTTAAAGAAATAATCAACGCATTAGAAAGAGAAGCTCAAACCGATTTTCTAACACAACTCTTAAACAAAAACGGTTTAAATCGACAATTACCGTTAATGTGGGCTTTTTGTAAAAGAAATAGACAGCCTATAACACTCTTAATGATAGATATTGACGATTTCAAAGCCTACAATGATACATTCGGGCATTGCAAAGGCGATACAATGCTAAAAAGTGTGGCCGACTGCATTAAACATCAATTCAAGAGGGAAACGGACATAATATGCAGATTTGGCGGAGAAGAATTTGTTGTTTGCTTAATAGGTATATCTGACGAACATACCATTTCTTTAGCGTTAAATATTTGCAAAGAAGTCGAAAAATTATCGAAAGACACGATTCGCGTTACCGTAAGCGTTGGCATTGCAGAAAGTATTCCGCAAGAAAAAGACGATTGGATAAGTTTGATAGATAGTGCGGACAAATTTATGTATGAAGCAAAAGCAAACGGAAAAAATTGTGTGTCCTTTAATGGAATCATATACAAGTAAAGCCCCAAAAGCCGTCTTAACGTCCGTTAAGGCGGCTTTTGCTGTCTATGAGGGTAATTCCACCATTGCGGCAGAGAAACGCGCCTACGGG
>ENA-UOOI01001791-UOOI01001791.1-fermentation-metagenome-genome-assembly--contig:-NODE-1791-length-20766-cov-4.006808_pt1 | contig 20766 bp, 14 predicted proteins | sample MGYA00245779_ERZ724027 | MGnify/ENA primary metagenome ERZ724027 (study PRJEB28704, sample SAMN03018318) | fermentation metagenome | biome: anthropogenic terrestrial biome; feature: soil; material...
AAAAAACTATTATGATTATGATTACGATAACTATGTTCTTTGGAGGCGGGTTAATTCCATGGTTTTTGCTTGTCAAAAATTTGGGAATGTATAATAAATGGACTTCAATGGTTTTCCCATTTGCGATCAATACCTGGAATATGATAATAATGCGAACGGGTTTTCAGGCGGTACCTGTAGAGCTTGAAGAAGCGGCCAAAATAGATGGGGCAAACGATATATTTGTATTAACAAACGTAATACTGCCGCTTTCTAAAGCAGTGCTTGCAGTAATACTGCTTTATTATACGGTAGGCGCATGGAACTCATGGTTCCCTGCAATGGTTTTCTTAAGGGACAGGAGCAAGTTCCCGCTTCAGACTATTCTTCGTGAGATATTGATAGTAAGCGATACAAGCAATGTAGGAACGAGCACAAATATAGTGAACAGCAGCGCATTTAACGTAACAAGCGCATACCGCGAACTTGTAAAATATACGACCATAGTTATATCCACCATACCTATAATGTGCTTTTATCCATTCCTGCAGAAATATTTCGTTAAAGGTGTTTATGTAGGCTCATTAAAGGGATGATGAAATATTTGATTTCAATATTATTAAAAAAAAGGGGGATAAGCGTTAATATTATCAAAAAGACCTTGAGGATTGGCAATTTGTATAATATTATTCAATTAAATGCATAGAATGGGAGGCTTTAAAATTGCAAAAATCAAGTATTGTAATTGACAAGGAATACAAGATAGGGGATATTGATAAAAGACTTTTCGGTTCATTCGTAGAACATATGGGACGTTGTGTCTATACAGGAATTTACGAGCCGGGTCATCCTGAAGCCGACGAGAATGGTTTCAGAGAAGACACATCAAAGCTCGTAAAAGAGCTTGGGACTACTATTATAAGGTATCCGGGAGGCAACTTTGTCTCGGGATATAATTGGACAGATGGCATAGGTCCAAAAGCCAAGAGACCAGTCAGGTTGGACCTTGCATGGTCTGCAAAGGAACCTAACCAGGTGGGGATTGATGAATTTGCAGATTGGGCAGAAAGAATCGGACTGCCCGTCATGGGTGCTGTAAATTTAGGGAGCGGAACACCTAAAGATGCCGGAAACATATTGGAATATTGTAATTTCCCCAAAGGGACGTACTGGAGCGATCTTCGTATAAAAAATGGTTACACAAAGCCCCATGATATAAAGCTATGGTGCCTTGGAAACGAGATGGATGGCCCATGGCAGATATGCCATATGGAGGCTTATGAGTATGGGCGCAAGGCATGCGAGACGGCAAAGATAATGAAATGGATAGATCCGTCAGTTGAACTTGTTTCATGCGGAAGTTCGAGCCCGGATTTGGATACATTCCCGGATTGGGACAGAATTGTACTTGAAAATACCTATGAGAACGTGGACTTTATATCCCTTCACAGATATTATTCTGAGAATGGGAAACGCGGCGATTACCTTACATCTTTTGTGGATATGGACGAATTTATAAAGACTGTGGTGGCTGTAGCGGATTATGTCAAGGGAAAGCTGCGCAGTAAAAAGAAAATGATGCTGTCATTCGATGAATATAATGTTAGTCAGAGCCATAAGCCTGCTGCCAAATCTGAAAGATGGACATATGCCCGTCCAATTTCTGAAGGGTATTATTCTGTCCTCGATGCACTATCTTTCAGCGGTTTGCTATGTACTCTGATAAATCATGCCGACAGGGTAAAAGTTGCCTGCCTGGCACAGCTTGTGAACGTTATTGCACCTATATCTACACAGCCCGGAGGAGGTGCAATCAGGCAGGCCATATTCTATCCTTTTATGTACGCTTCCCGTTATGCAAGAGGGCAGGCTATCAAGGCAATTGTAAACTGCCATGAAATTAAAACGGAAACCCGCGGGGATGTTGATGCTTTGCAGGTAGCTGCTGCGTTTGATGAGGAAGATGGCACGCTCAATATTTTTATGCTCAACTGCGACCAAAAAGAGGATGTAAATGTAAAAATTGATCTGCGTTCATTCGGCGAGTGTGAGCCTGAAGAACAAATAATATTGGAACCTGAAAATGGTGATATATATGCTTTTAACTCTTTTGAGCATCCTGAAAATATAAAACCGCATTCGGTACTGTTAAATTGCGGAAAAAATAATATGCCTGAGTTTGAAATTCACCATTTATCGTGGAATGTAATAAGAATAAAAGTTAAAAACAACTAAATACTTAAGACGTTATATATGCAGGAAGGGAGAAATGCTGGGATTATGGAGACAAAAATACCGAGGATGGAATATCCGAGACCGGATTTTGAAAGGCAGCAATGGATTAATTTAAATGGTGAATGGGAATTTGAATTTGACGATTTAAATGTAGGCGAGATAGAAAAATGGTATGAAAATGGAGCTTTTTCGAAAAAGATACTGGTTCCTTTTTGCTATCAGTGCAAATTAAGCGGAATAAATGATAAAGGGATGCACGAAAATATGTGGTACAGACGGGAGTTTAATGTCCCTGAAAATTTCAAGGGCAAAAGGATTTTGCTGAATTTCGGTGCTGTGGATTATCATGCGAAAGTATGGATAAACGGGAAATTTTCAGGAGAACATAAAGGCGGATATTCACCTTTCAAAATAGATATAACATATTTTGCAAATCGAGAAGTAAATACAATAGTTGTCAAAGCGGAAGACAAATATGAATGTACTCAGCCCAGGGGAAAGCAATACTGGCTGGAAAAATCCGATAGGTGCTGGTATACTCCCGTATCGGGAATCTGGCAGACAGTATGGATCGAGCCTGTTTCAAATATTGCGTTTGAAAGGATAAAGCTGACTTCTGATATAGATAAACGTTTTGTCCGGGCCGAGATTTATCTCGATGGTTTCAAGGATGGATTGGATACGGAGATAAAGGTGTATTATAAGGGCATGCAGGTTAACAGGATAAGGACGTCTCTTGCCGGAAGGATTTCAAAAATTGTAATAGACATAAAAGATGTGGATAGTGTCGATGAAAGATACTATTGGTCTCCTGAAAATCCTAATCTGTTTGACGTCGAATTTGCTTTGTTCGATGGAGAAAAGCAGATAGACTTTGTTAAAAGTTATTTTGGAATGAGGAAAATTTCCATCAAGGGCGATATGATTTTACTCAACAACAAGCCATACTATCAGAAGCTTATCCTGGATCAGGGCTACTGGCCAGATGGCCTTTTAACGGCTCCGAGCGATGAGGCTATAAAATATGATATCGTGATGACAAAAAAGTTTGGATTCAATGGAGCCAGAAAACATCAAAAAATTGAGGACCCGAGGTATTATTACTGGGCAGACAAACTCGGGCTTTTAGTCTGGGGAGAAATGCCGAGCGGTTACAGTTTTAATGCCGAGGAAGTTGAAAATATAACGGAAGAATGGAAGGAATTCATAAAAAGAGATTATAATCATCCGTGTATAATAACATGGGTGCCTTTGAATGAATCTTGGGGAGTCAGAAACATACTTGTGGATAAAAATCAGCAGTATTTTGCGATGTCTCTATACTACCTGATAAAAGCACTGGACGGTACGCGTTTAATAAGTACTAATGACGGATGGGAAATGGTATATACCGATATTTGCGGCATACATGATTATGTGGCTAGCGGTGACGATTTTACCAGGAAGTTTACCGATAAAATCAGATTGCTTGAAGGGGCTCCCGAAGGGAGGATGCTGTTGTCGGATGGTTTCTCATATAAAGGACAACCCGTCATTGTATCGGAATATGGCGGTATCGCATTTGATGATGATTCTAAAGAGCATTGGGGATATTTTGGCCCGGTTAAGGATCAGAAAAGCTTTCTTAAAAGGTATTCGGATATAACAAATGCGATAAAAAATATACCATATATACAGGGCTATTGTTATACACAGCTTACAGATGTATTTCAGGAAATTAACGGTCTGATGACGCTTGATAGAAAAGCTAAAGTCGATGTGGACGAGATAAGGAAAATCAATTCGTAATTTAAATATGGGTGCATATCCATATTTTTTGAATGATTTGGATGCACCTCTGAAATATATATCTTATGATGTAAAGTAAAATTTTGGAGGTATTACGATGTTAAGTATATCCAAAAAAATTGTCTCTTTAATTTTAATTTTTTTAACGGGGGTTTATCTTATGGGTTGCAGATCGATAAATACGAAAAAAAGTGAAGGCAAAGTTAAAAGAACTTTTGCAAATCCGATTATACCGGCACCAAGCGCCGACCCATGGGTGGTAAGAGCAGGCGGATATTACTGGTATATCCATAGCTCTGGGGATATGATTTCGATAAGGAAGGCCGATAGGCTTGAGCGCATCGGGGAGGTCGGTGATGCGAATGTATGGCTTTCACCGTCTGATGGCAGTTATTCAAAGGAGGTATGGGCGCCTGAGCTTCATTACTTGAATGGAAGGTGGTACATTTATTTTGCGGCGGATGACGGAAAAAATGAAAACCACCGTATGTATGTGCTTGAAGGGGGAAAAGACCCCGATAATCCTTTAAGTGGACCTGCGGATACTGAAAATGCCGCAAACAGCCCTTATAAATTCAAAGGCAAAATATCCGACAAAACCGACAAATGGGCAATAGATGGCACGGTACTTCAGAAAAAGGATGGTTCCCTGTATTTTATATGGTCCGGTTGGGAGGGCGATGTAGACGGACAGCAAAACCTTTATATTGCTCCAATGAGCAATCCATGGACAATAAGCGGTGATAGGGTTTTGATATCGAAACCTGAATATGATTGGGAAAAGAAAGCTTTAGCTTTAAATGAAGGTCCGGAAATACTAAAAAATGGTGAAAAAATATTTATTGCTTACTCCGCAAGCGGAAGCTGGACTTATGACTATTGCCTTGGAATGCTAGTAAATAGTGATGGGGATGTGTTGAACCCATCATCCTGGGTAAAAATCGATAAGCCTGTATTTGAAGGGTCGGTTAAAAATAAATCGAGAGGTGTTGGTCACTGCTCTTTTGTAAAATCGCCGGATGGAAAGGAAGACTGGATAGTATATCACGGCATGACAGGCTCTCAAGGCTGGGGGGCAAGAAGCGTAAGGACGCAGAAATTTGCCTGGGGCAAAGACGGCATGCCTGTATTTGGCGAACCTGTTCCGGTAGATACGCCGTTCGAAGCGCCATCAGGCGAGAAATAAATTTGATTGAAATGGGACGGTTATTCGTCAAATTAAATGTGACGAATAACCGTCCCGCTTTATATTGCGTGCAGAAAGTTTAGCAAATCCAGGATGTGGCAAAGATGATATTGACATTGCATTTAAGGTGTGATATAAAAAATAGTGATTAGCACTCATAATATAAGAGTGCTAACAGTATGTATATTTTATTTTGAAAGGAGAGGTTTATATGGAAAAAAAGCAGTTTAAGGCGGAATCCAAGCGGCTGCTGGATCTCATGATCAATTCAATTTACACTCATAAGGAAATTTTTTTAAGAGAGCTTATTTCCAATGCCAGTGATGCGATAGATAAAATTTATTATAAAGCATTGACCGACGATTCTTTAAGCTTCAATAAAGATGATTACTATATAAAAATAGCTATCGATAAGGGCAACAGGATATTAAAAATTTCCGATACAGGTATTGGAATGACAAAAGATGAGCTCGATGATAATCTCGGCGTTATAGCAAAAAGCGGGTCTTTGAAATTCAAGGAAGATAACGAATTGAAGGATGGATATGACATAATAGGACAGTTTGGCGTAGGGTTTTATTCCGCATTCATGGTATCCGATACTGTAACTGTCATAAGCAAAGCGCTGGGCAGCAGCGAAGCTTACAAATGGGAATCTGAAGGGCTGGATGGCTATACTATTGAACCTTGTGAAAGGGATTCTGTCGGAACAGATGTAATCCTGAAAATAAAAAAGAACACGGAAGGCGAGAATTACGATGAATATTTGGAAGATTACAGGATAAAAGACATCGTAAAGAAATATTCCGATTTCATAAGATACCCGATTAAAATGAATATGACTAAAAGCAGGCTTAAAAAGGGCAGCGACAAAGAGTATGAGAGTTATACGGAAGAAGAAACCCTAAATAGCATGGTTCCTATATGGAGGAAGAATAAAAACGAGCTTAAAGATGAAGATTATGACAACTTTTATGCTGATAAGCACTATGGGTTTGACAAACCGTTAAAACATATTCACATCAGCGTTGACGGTGTTGTAAGTTATAATGCCATTTTGTTCATTCCTGAAAAGCCGCCGTATGACTTCTATACAAAGGAATATGAAAAGGGTTTGGAATTATATTCAAATGGATCTTTTGCCCGACTATTTTGGGTTTGTAAAGGGCATAGTGGATTCGGAAGATCTGTCTTTAAATATATCGAGAGAGGTTTTGCAGCATGACAGGCAGCTTAAGCTTATTGCCAGAAATATCAAGAATAAGATAAAAAGTGAACTGGAAGATATGCTGAAAAATGAAAGGGATAAATATGAAAAGTTTTATGAATCCTTCGGAAGGCAATTAAAGTATGGAATATACAGTGAATTTGGAAACAATAAGGATATACTCCAGGATTTACTGATGTTTTATTCGTCAAAAGAAAAGAAAATGGTAACGCTTGACGAATATGTTTCGAGGATGCCATCTGAGCAGAAATATATATATTATGCCGCGGGAGAATCCATAGAAAAAATCGAAAACCTGCCTCAGACAGAGCTCGTACGCGATAAGGGATATGAAATTCTATATTTTACAGAAGACATAGATGAATTTGCCATAAGAGTATTGATGAAATATAAGGACAAGGAGTTTAAGTCTGTATCCGACAAAGACTTGGGAATAGAGCCGGAAGAGAATAAAGACACTTCAAATGAGGATGATAAGGAAAATAAAGAGCTATTTGAGAGCATGAAAAATATTCTATCAGGCAAGGTTAAAGATGTCAGGGCATCAAAGAGATTAAAGGTACATCCTGTTTGTTTATCAAATGAGGGTGAGATTTCAATCGAGATGGAAAAGGTTTTAAACTCCATGCCTAATAATCAGAATATAAAGGCAGATAAGATTTTAGAAATAAACACAAACCATGAAGTGTTTAAATCGCTGAAAGATGCTTTCAAAAACGATAAAGATAAGCTTAAATTATATACGGATTTGTTATATAATCAGGCGCTGCTTATTGAGGGACTACCGCTGGATAATCCTGTAGAATTCACAAATAACATATGTAAAATAATGAAATAGGAAAAGGCTGTTTTAAAATTTACTTATATAGTCCGTAAAGGTTGCACCTCATGCCATTTAAATCTGATATTTGCTGCATGGGGTGCATTTTTATATTCGAAGAATATTCTTCAAATAATATGTATGCACATTTCAAAGCGTTGCGGTTCATATAACAAATCGGGGATTTTTCACATTCTTCATTGCATTTATGGTATTATTTTTATAATATTAATATAAGATTAAATTTTAAGTATATTTTGGATTAATGTGACTTGTGTTTTGAATCATTTTAGCTGACAGAAGGGGACAAACAGATGTTTAAACTTTTTATCGTGGATGATGAGCCTGAAACGCGTGAAGGATTGAAATCATGCATTGACTGGGCAAATTATGGAATAAGGGTTGTAGGAGAGGCGGATGATGGAAAGATCGCTCTTGAGAGGATACTTAAAGAAAAACCGGATATTGTTTTAACCGATGTGAGGATGCCGGATATGGGGGGCATCGAGCTTGCAAACAAGCTCAGAGATTTGAAAAGCGATGTTAAAATCGTCTTTATCAGCGGATATGACGATGTAGCATATTTAAAATCAGCATTGAAAGTGGAAGCCGTCGATTATATATTAAAACCTGTGGATTTAAATGAGCTGGATGGTGTAATAAGAAAAGTTTTAAATATAATAAGCGAGGAGGATAACAGGAAAAGGCTGATAAATGAAATGAGCGCCAGACTTACGGAAAGCATGCCGGCACTAAGGCAAAAATTTTTAATGACTCTTGTAAGGGACGGAATAGAATGCAGCGAAGATTACGGTAAAAGGATGGACTTTTTGGGACTTAAGCTTCCTGCCGATAAGTTCTATTGCATATTCGTTTTGAGTGTTGACGATCGGGCAACGGCTCTTGATAGTTTATCTGAAAGGGATAATCAGCTAATCTCTCTCTCGGTTATAAAAATCTGTGATGAATTGATTTGCAGCACATTGCAGGGATACACATTTGAAAACAGACGTGGGGAGTATGTGTGCATTCTAAGGTTGGATACCTTGGAGGATGAAGACAAGTTATACCCGCTGGTTTGCAAAATAAAGGACAAGCTATTTGAATATCTGGAATTGAGTATTACAATCGGCGTAGGTGAGACAGTACATAAGCTCGAAAACATAGTGAAATCATATATGATAGCATATGAGAATGTGAAAAGAAGGCTTTTCTTAGGCAAAAACAGGATAATTACCATGGACAGCCTTGAAACACTTGAGGATTCAGAATATAAGTTTGACTTTACGAAAATACAGCTTTTGGTGAATATTTTGAAGTCTGCAGATAAAGAGAAGGTTATTAAAAGTATCGACGATATTTTTAATGAAATGTCAAAATATAAAAACGGAGATATAAATTACTGCACCAATATATGCCTGCAGCTTGTATTAACAGCATCGAGGCAGGTTACAGAGCTTAACCTTAACATAAATGACGAAAGATTCGATGAAGATGAGATCTGGAAAAAATTATTGACATTCGAAACTTTACTGGAAAGGAAAATGTTTATAAAAGATTATTTCGTTGCAGTCTGCGGATGCATAGCAGAAAAGAGAAATAAGAAGTCCAAGAATATCATAAGGCGGATAAAACAGGTAATTGATAACAGATATAGAGAGAATATCACCATAAAGGATATTGCAAAAGAGGTATATTTAAGTACGACTTATCTTTGCATGATTTTTAAACAGGAAACGGGAGAAACTGTCAATGACTACCTTACAAGTGTAAGAATAAAAAAAGCCAAGGAACTTCTGATGGATCCGAAGTACAGGCAATGCGATATATGTTATGAAATCGGATACACCGAACCTGGATATTTCAGCAGGATATTTAAAAAGTACACAGGTCTCAGCCCGACTGAATACAGGGAGACTATGCTATGAATAATAAACTTTTTGGAAAGACAAAGGCAAAGATTAGCATAAGCAAACGGATGGTATTATTATATGTTTTGCTTGTACTGCTTCCCGCATGTACTTTAATATATATTTACTATACAAAGTCCTCGGCAGTTATTGAAAAGGAAGTAACAGAGTCTATACTGCAGACGCTGAAGCAATCGGAGATAAACATATCAGACAAGCTGGATAATATAGAATACATTTCTGACGAAATCTTTATGGATAAAAGGGTGCAGGATTTTGTAGGCGATGAGAACGACAATGATATTAATATGCAGCTTGATCAGGAGGAAAAGATTAAGAATACGCTGATCAGTTTGACTAATAAAACGGATGACTATAGAATAAGGATATTTGTCAGCAATAAGAAAATCATATCAAATGAGAAGGTAAATTTTTTCTCCGTTGAAGATGTGAAAAATAGAAAATGGTATGGACAGGTAACGGATAAAAAAGGTGGAATACTGTGGACAGGAGTATACAGGGAAAACTATATGGATTCAGGAGAAGAGTATGTAGTATCCTGTGCCAGGGTGCTGAAGCATACTTTAAATTACGACGCTAACGATGGTGTGCTGCTTGTTGATATACCCGAAAGAAACATTGAGGCGATATTATCGACTTTAAATATAGGAGACAGCAGAGAAGTATTCCTTGCCGACAGTGAAGGCAGAGTCATTTCATATTGGGATAAGGATAAGCTTGGAAGCGTAATTTTAGACACTGATGAAATAAGATATGTTGACAATAGTTCTTATGGAATAAAAAATATTAAAAAGGATGGCAGAGATTTTTTTTTGATACATCAGACTATTGATACCAACGGATGGAAGCTTATCGCCGAAGTCGACAGCAAGGATATAATAAAGACCAATACATTTTTCAATAATATTTCCACTTTTATTTATATTATTATTTCAATTATAATGATTGCCTCCGGTATTTTCCTTATGTTTGCTTATGCCATGGACAACATGAACAAGCAGGTTAAAAAAATTATAAATTCCATAAAAAAAGAAGGAGTGGAAGTCGTAGAGGGCGATATTAAAGGTTATCAGGGAGATTTAACTATGCTTGAAAAGAATGTATACAATATTATACAGAAGGTCAAAAACCTCATGCAGGAGATCTACCAGGCAAAGATAAATGAAAAGGAAGCCCGCCTTAAAGCGCTGCAGGCACAGATAAACCCCCATTTTCTCTATAATACATTGGATGCCATAAACTGGATGGCTTTAAAGATAAATGCAGCAGATATAAGTTCTATGGTCAATTCCCTTGCCAGATATTTCAGGCTAAGCCTCAGCAAAGGCAGATCTATTGTAACCATAAAAGAGGAGCTTGAACTTATTAAAGTATATTTAAACATACAGCAGTACAGATTTAAAGGAGCGATAAAATATAAATTCGATATTGAAGATGGGGTGGAGGATTATTATATTTATAAATTATTGCTTCAGCCAATTATTGAAAACGCGATAATACATGGAATACAAAAGAAAAAGGACAGAAGCGGTATGATCAATGTAGAAGCCAGAAAAGTTGGGGATGACATTGTCATAGAGATATCCGACGACGGGGTCGGAATGGCCAAAGAAACAATTGCCAGAGTTCTGGATAGCGATTCAGCTGATAAGCAAAACAGTTATGGCTTATACAATGTCAATGAAAGGATAAAGCTTCATTTTGGGAACGATTATGGAGTCAAGATTTATTCAAAAATAGGCACAGGTACAAAAGTAGAGCTGAGAATAAAAGCGATGAAAAATATTAAATAAAATATATGATTATATCACAGGCACCATAAGAAAATTAACGGAGGTTTCTTATGGTGCCTGTTTCTATATATCAATAGAATACTGATATAGCAGATTAATTATATTATTTTCACTATTAAAAAAATTAAAATAATATTGTACCAGAAATCATAATCCTGTGCATTGTCCTGCCTTGGCACAGAATATATACTGATATCTGTAAAGTGAGGGGGAACTATTCTGGTAGATGAAATATTATTAACATATTATTCAAAATATAGATGGGAGTAAGTTTATAAATGAATATAGAAGAAAATAAATCTTTGAATGATAAAGCAAATTTAGCCATCAATAAATTAAAAAAAAGAAGCAGTTTTATCAGGTATGCAAAAAGGAATTATGGATTATACTTAATGCTGATATCAGGATTAGTATATTTATTTATATTTCATTACATACCTATGTATGGAATTGTACTTGCTTTTAAAGATTTTGATATGTTCGCTGGGGAAAATCCGTTTATCTCTATTATAAAAAGTCCCTGGGTTGGGCTTAAGGTATTCAAGGATGTTTTTTCAAGGCCTGATTTTTATAATGTTTTCCGTAATACTCTCATTATCAGTACTTATAAAATATTTTTTTTATTTCCACTTCCAATTATACTGGCAATATTATTGAATGAGGTTAAGAATATTCGCTATGAAAAAGGCCTTCAAGTCATTATATATTTGCCCCACTTTCTATCATGGGCGATTGTGAGTGGTATATTCATAGACATATTAGGAACTACAGGAATTGTTAATAAGTTCCTGAGCGTAATCGGTCAAAAACAAATTTCATTTCTAATGGACAAGTCAGTATTTCGAAGTGTACTTGTATTCACAGATGGCTGGAAGGAAATAGGATGGGGTTCGATTATATATTTAGCTGCGATAGCATCGATAGATCAGGAGCAATATGAAGCTGCAATCGTAGATGGAGCTAACAAATTCCAGCGGATAATCAATATAACCCTTCCAGGGATGATACCAACTATAGTAATGATGCTTATTTTAAGGTTGGGGAGCATACTTGATGCAGGTTTTGGCCAGATATTTGTTATGTATAACCCGACAGTATATGACGTAGCCGACATTATCGGGACATATGTATACAGAATGGGGCTCGGGCGTATGAATTTCAGCCTTGGTACTGCCGTAGGGTTATTCAATTCAGTTGTAGGATTTATCCTTATAGTTGGTTCAAATTTTATATGCAAAAAATTTTTGGGCAGAAGTATATGGTAGAAGAAAGGAAGGTATTATCATGCGTTTTGAAACCAGAGGCGAAAAAATATTCTATGTAATAAATTATATATTGCTTACATTATTTGCATTAACAACGCTTTTACCTTTTATGAATTTATTAGCCAAGTCAATGAGCAGTAACAGTGAAGTAATATCAGGGGCTGTTACAATATATCCGAAAGGTTTTCAGATGGATGCATACAAATATGTACTGAAACAAGGGCAATTTGTAAATTCATTTAAAGTTTCCATATTTGTAACTATAGTCGGTACTTTTATAAGCATGATAATGACTGTAATGACTTCATATCCGCTTTCAAAACCGCATTTAAAGGGAAGAAAGTTTTTTCTTATGTTGTATATATTTGCGATGTTATTCGGGGGTGGCATGGTACCAACATACCTTTTGGTAAAGAGCCTTAATTTGATAAATACGGTCTGGAGCCTTATTTTACCCGGCATGATTAGCATTTTTAATATGCTGATAGTTAAAAATTATTTTGAAGGTTTGCCTGAGAGCATTGAGGAATCTGCAAAAATAGACGGCGCTTCTGATACGACAGTGTTGTTTAGGATTGTACTTCCTATGGCGCTTCCTGTGCTTGCAACTGTATCGCTTTTTTATGCAGTCGGTTATTGGAATAATTACATGAGCGCAATATTATATATTACGAAACCAAATCTTAAGCCTTTGCAGCAGTACCTTTATGATATGATCGCCAATGCGGAGGCTATAAGGGAAGGAATTGGGGGAACAGGGAATATTGATCCGGATCAGGCTATGAATCTTACAACAGCAACTATAACGGCAACTACTATTATTGTTTCTACTGTGCCAATACTTTGTGTATATCCATTTTTGCAAAAATATTTTGTAAAAGGAATAACTATAGGTTCCGTCAAAGGGTAACTCCGGATGGTAAGCATTCATACCGGGAAATTATATAAAAAAGATTAATACAATTTCCTGGCATATGTTTAAATAAATATAAAAATGGAGGAAAAAAAGAAATGAAGAGAAAAAAATTTATAATTTTCTTTCTAGTTTTGGCGCTAATCGTGCCGACATTCGCAGGTTGTTCTTCTAAAAAACCTTCCAGCGCCAAGACGGTTCAGAATAGCGAACAAAAACCGGAATTGAAAGTTTTAATGTATTATCAACCTTATGATCCAAATCAGGACAAAGGAGCTAAAAAAGTACAGGAATTGACCGGATACAAAGTCAAATATTTTTTGCTTCCCCAAAAGGATCCTGATGAGAAACTTATGCTGGAATTGAGTTCTGGAAATGATTATGATATCGTAAAGGTAAATGCTGCACAATTTGGAGCACTGGCAAGTGCAAATGCGCTGATGGACATTGGCAGCTTTCTCGATAAATATGCTCCTAATATTAAAAAACGTGTTTCCGACGCTAGCTGGAAGGCAATAACCGTTGGAGGAAAAAGGTTAGGAATGCCATTTGAAAATACAGGAGCAACTATTAAAAATCCAAAGGGAATGTTCATGGGCGGTATTTTTGTAAGAACGGACATACTGGATAAACTCGGTTTAAAATTACCTACCACAGTTGATGAATTTACTGATATGCTCAAAAAGTTGAAGGGAGAGAAAGGTCTTATACCGCTTACAGGTTATGGTTCAAACGTATGGGACATAAGAAGTGGTTTTGGACTTGCATCCTCATGGAGGGATGTCAACGGTTCTCTGGTTTCGGATTTAAAATTGCAGGGAACGAAGGAATATTTAACATACATGGCAAGCGCATATAAAGAGGGACTCATTGATAAAGACTGGCCTATAAACAAGTTTGAAAATGTGGTTGAAAAATTTACTACAGGAAAAGCCGCGGCATTAAATTGCAATTTCTGGGATATTCCATCTTTAATGCCTGCACTTAAGAAAAATTTCCCGAATGCAGATGCAAAATTCATATTGCCTTTAAAGGGGAAAGATGGCAAACCGTGCATTTCAGTTGGGAAAGGCGGCCTGGCGAATGTTGAAGTAGTGCCAAAGACGGCAAAGCATCCCGAGGATGCCATAAAATTTTCAAATTTGAGAGCGGATCCTGATATATGGTTGAAATCATACTTAGGACAGGAAGGAGTTACGTATAAGGTTGAAAACAGGAATTATTATCCTATCTTCCCGGCATTCAATGATTATGTGAATGCTAAACAATTTACAGGCGTACCTGATGTAGAAAAAGAATGGATTCTATGGCAGGCAAGAGCAAGAAAGACTCCTGAAATGGCAAAAGCTTATGATGAATTAAATTCTGTAACGCCAAAAGAAGGATTATATGAAGATATTACGCCTGCAGCCTCAAATCTTGATCCTATTAGAAAGAATAGTTCGGCTTTAGCGAAAATGGTAGATGATTTTCAAATAAAGGTTATAGCAGGTGCTGTTCCAGTCAGCGACTTGGACAAATTTATAAAGCAATGGGAACAGCAAGGCGGAGCTGATATGGAAAAAGCTATAAATGAATGGTATAAGGAAAATCAGGATTTATATACGAAGTAATTATAGACGGTCATGTTGTCCCTTCAGATCCGGAAGGTTTGTTATGCTTTTGGGCAGATAAGCAGGAACAACAGATAATAACTTACGGATGATATAAACATAAAAAAACTCAATTATATATCATATAATTGAAATGCTAAGTTTCATGAATAGAAGGGGGCAGGAAAATGGAAAGTTATGTAATGAAGGAAAGGAAAATAAATCTAAACGATTCTTATGATGTTTTGGTTGTAGGGGGAGGACCCGCAGGATGTACTGCTGCAGCAGCCTCAGCCAGGGAAGGTGCAAAGACGCTACTTATTGAGGCGACCGGATGCCTTGGAGGCATGGGGACTTCTGGTTTAGTTCCTGCATGGTGCCCATTTTCCGATAAGGAGAAAATTATTTACAAAGGACTGGCGGAAAAAGTGTTCACCGAGGTTAAAAAAGGAATGGCTCATGTAAAGCCTGATGCCATGGATTGGGTGCCTCTTGATCCTGAACTTTTAAAAAGAGTATATGACGATCTGGTTACGCAAGCCGGTGCAGATGTCTTATTTAATACCATGTTAAGCGCTGTAGAAATGGATGAAAACGATAAAGTGTCGGCTGTAATTGTAAGCAATAAGCAGGGGCTTACAGCTTATAAAGCAAAGGTATATGTCGACTGCACGGGTGATGCCGACTTGGCAGCCTGGGCAGGAGCAAAGTTTCAAAAGGGCGATGACAAAAATGGCGAATTACAGGCTGCAACCCACTGCTTCATACTTTCAAATGTTGACGAATATGGTTATAATTATGGACCAAGATTGCATCCTAATAATCCAGAAAGCCCGATTTATGATATTGCCAAGTCGGAAAAATATAATTTAATCGAAGATACCCATTTATGCAACAACACGATTGGTCCTGGTACCGTAGGCTTCAATGCAGGGCATTTATGGAATGTGGATAATACGAATCCTGTTAGTGTGTCTAAAGCGCTGATTAAGGGACGTAAGATGGCTGCGCAGTTCAGGGATGCACTGGCAGAATACTGCCCTAAGGCTTTTGCAAACGCTTTTTTAGTAAGCACGGCTTCCCTGATGGGAATAAGAGAAACGCGAAGGATAATTGGAGATTATGTAATAACTAAAGATGATTATTTGGCAAGGCGCACATTTAAAGACGAAATATGCAGAAACAGTTATTATTTAGATATTCATTCACATAAAAATGTCGAGAATTCAAATCAAAATAAAGCTGAAGACAAAAAACAGTGCGCAAGGTATGGGAAGGGAGAATCCCATGGAATACCATATAGATGCCTTACTCCAAGGGGGCTAAAGAATGTTCTGGTAGCGGGGCGCTCAATTTCATGCGACAGGATTACCCAGGGAAGCATAAGGGTAATGCCTGTATGCCTGGCTATGGGTGAAGCAGCCGGCATAGCAGCATCGCAGGCATCAAAATCAGAACAAATAAACGTGCATGCAATCGATGTCCAGCGTCTGAGACAGAGGATAAGAGAAGAGGGCGGCTATATATTATAATTTAAGAGGATTAACGAAAAGTCTGAGATACAAATAAATGCTGCCATACTGCAGCATTTATTTGTATCTATAATTTATTGTCGTTCCCCATTCTGGCAATTACATCTTCAAGAGTTCCTGAAAATGGACCGGGAGTCTCCATTTTTATGGACACGAGCGCGGCCGCAAATCTTGTAGATTCAGCTGCATTATGGGACATCCGATATGAAAGGTATGCGGCAAAGGTAGTATCTCCCCTTCCCGTTCTGCCTACATCGCTCTTATTTGTAAATTTTTCATAATATGTTTTGCTATTTGCACGGACAAGTACGCCTGACGAATGGGTTATCATAACCTCGGGGCATCCCCAACTTTCAAATACCTTGGCAGCTTCCTCCATATCATCAAAGCCTGTCAGTATTTTTGCTTCAACGATGTCTAATTTAATGCCGTCCATCAGCGATGAAATCTCTTTTTTTCTGGCATCATCCACAAAAGATATTTTATGTGTGGTCATATCAACATGCCTTACAATGCTTTGCATGTCGATTGAAAGGTGATCATATCTTTCTCTCAAATATTTTATGAGATCCATATCGAATTCTGTATTTGAAATACCGGCTAAGTGAACATATTTGCTTTTAATTTTGGGCATTTCATTAATTTTTATAATTCCTGCATTTTTTTCGAGTAAGAATTCCCTGTTATCGACATTTTCGTCAGGATATATAACTTTTATATATGTAGTATCTTTGCTTGGTATGATGTATACATCTGCTCCAAGTTCCCGCATGGACTTTAACATATATTTATCGCTTTCCGCCATCTTTACTATAACTGCAGTCCTTTTCCCAACCCCTGAGGAAACCGCAGTACTTAAGAGTATGGAGCCGCCGTAGCTGACATTGCTTTTTCCTCTGTACGGTACGATTTCGTTAAAGCACATGTGCCCTATAAATGTAATATCAAATGTATCCAATGTTGTTACCTCCATTACTGCCGTTTGGTGATTTATTTGGTTTTGTTACATTTTATTTTATCACTTATAGAGGTGCTTTTAAACTTGTCTGAGGAGGATGGGGATGCATCAAATATAAGACATGTTTGGATCATGAGGGTTCAAAGAACTTATTGGATAGTGGACGATATCAATAAATATTTATCGAAAAACGATAAATATTTATTGCAATTAATGATATGATGTAGTATTATAGAAATGAAAACCAATGGATGGAAGAATTATTTTATAAAAAGTATGAAGGATAGGTGGGTTTTAAGTGGAAAATAATCTTGTGTGCAAAAACAAAATAAGAGATGGGTTATATTGCATTTTTTTATCATTGCTTCTGGGAGTGATATTTGACAGGCTTTTCTTTGATAGAGCTTTGGGAATATCTTATTTCTTGTTTATTTCCCTGTGTATAGCATTTTCTATATGGCTTATGAAGGAGTCTTTACATTTTAAATGGAATACTGGATGGTTTTTACTGATACCGATTGCTCTTTTATCTTTTAGCTACACTGTTCATACTAATGGCATACTTTCATTTTTTAACTTCTTAATTGTTCCGCTGCTCATGGTCGTAAGTTCCATACTGATTTATGAGCCGGGTGAGCGATGGGATAAGATGAGTTTTATAGTCGAGATAATTGAGAAGGCTGTAGCCAACGTGCTATGCAATATTCCAAAGCCTTTCAGAATCACAAGGGCATATGCAAGGGAAAACGGCAAATCAAAGTCAAAAGGCAGCAGAAGACAGATAGTTATCGGATTGTTGATATCTTTACCGGTATTATTTGTAATCATCGGGCTTTTAAGCTCTGCAGACATGGTATTTAATTATTATCTTAATAATTTTGCATCCATATTTAAAGAGATTGATTTTGAAAGAATTATTTTGCATGCTGTCTTGATATTTTTTGTAGCATTTTATTTCTTTGGATATGTATGGGGATTTAAAGAGAAAAACTGCGTAGAAAAAGTAAAATCCGGCCCGGCGCTTGTAACATGGGAACCGGTTACGTTGATTACTTTCCTGGCGATATTGAATCTTTTATACCTGGCATTCTCGGTAATACAGTTTTCATACCTGTATGGCGGAGGCAGTATGGCACTTCCGGCAGGATTTACTTATTCCGAGTATGCGAGAAAGGGATTTTTTGAGCTGGTTGCGGTAACTTCCATCAATTTTATAATCGTTTTCAACTGTGTAAAGTTTATAAAAAGAGAAAACAAAAAACTTTTAACCGCAGGGAATATACTCTTGAGCGTATTGATATTTTTTACATTGAACATGTTGTATTCTGCTAATTTAAAGCTTTCTTTATATGAAAGCTCTTATGGTTATACCTACCTCAGAGTTTTCGTTCATCTATTCATGTTGCTGCTATTTGTCCTTTGCCTGGTTGTTCTTGCAGGAATCTGGATTAGAAGAATAAATATAGTAAAGAGTATTATAGTAATCTCTCTTGTCATGTATACGGTTATTAATTATATAAATATCGACGGATTTATTGCAAGGAAGAATGTTGATATGTATTTTTCAAAAGGTAAAGTGGATGTTTATTATCTTAATGACCTTTCTTTTGAAGCTGTACCATATTTAATAAAGCTTAAAAATGCTGCCGATCCATCTATAAGGGAAAGCATAAATGAAAATCTTGCCCACAGAAAGGAAATGCTGGAATCTGAGAAAAGCTGGGGTGAATTCAATTTTAGCAAATATAAAGCAAGAAAACTATTAAAGGGAATATAAAGGGTTATATGTTTAAATTCTGGAGTTTTGTTTAACCAGGCAGATATTCTTTTATCAGGCCTGCTATGCTGTTGTATGCCTTCTTTGCATGGGCGATCACTTCCGGTCTGCCTGAGGTTACAGTATAGCCGTTAAACTCTAGAATCATATTCAAATCGTTGTAATCATCACCGATGGCAAGGACATGATTTTTGGGGACATTTTTTAATGCCATATAGTGAAGCAGCCCGGTAGCCTTGTCCACACCTGCGGGCACTATATTGACGTTGACGCCGTTTTGAAGGGCAGTCACATATTTGCCGAATTGCCGGTTAACCTGTCCGGTAAGTTCCCCCGCCTGATTGTCCCTGATAAACCTTGTATCCACCTGATTAAAATATGGTATAATTTTTAAATCATTCGCTGTTATCCAGTTTTCATGGAAATTACGACGTTCTTCATTGCCGATTATTACCCGGTAACTTTCGTGGACGCGATAAATAGATACATCGAAACCGCCGCTCTCTATGATAAAGGGTATAAGCGACTGAAGAATTTTTCCGCCGGCTGCAGTCTGATCTACAGGTTCAGAATCTCCGTCATAAATTATACTGCCGTTATTGCAGATATGAAAATCGCAGACCAGATTATTGCGTATCATTTCTTTACAGATGCTGGAATATCCGCGCCCGCTGTTAATACCAAACAGATTGCCTGCCATTTGCCATTTTTCAATTGCCAACCTGTCTTCTTCCGATACAATTCCGTCATGGGTGAGAGTCCCATCATAATCGCTAGCCAAGATATACATGATTTCACCTCGTTTTTATTTTAACATACACTTTTCGAAAAATAAAGACAAGCAGGATGGAAGAGCATGGCAGAGAGGCTTGACTCAAAATGAATATAGCATTAATATAAGCAAAGAATGCAGACATTTTTTGGAGGGATTATACATGTTTAAATATACTATTTGTTTTATAAAAAAAGAGGACAAGATATTGCTATTGAATAGAGAAAAATCAAGCTGGATGGGAAGTTGGAACGGCGTCGGCGGAAAGATAGAAAAAAGAGAAAGTCCGACTGAATGCATCTTAAGAGAAGTATTCGAAGAGACTGGAATAAAGCTTTCGGATGTGAAATATAAGGGAGTTGTAACCTGGACTGTTGACAATATCCTTCGGGGAGGTATGTATGCTTTTACAGTGGAAGTGCCGGCAAACTTTCGTCAGTACATATTCCTTCAGTTCTTTGCCCGCTCCACGGACGGACATACTGAAAACATATCCATCCTTTGCAGAGAGGGTGTAATATATGTTATCTCCTGTAGTCATTCCCTTATTTGCTACAACAATGACACGCCCCAAATTATATTCACTCTGAATTTGAGACAGGTTAGGCCTGAATGTAAGGCAATCATTTGTGCTGCCGGGGAATAGCTGATATGTAATCGGAATGCCCATTGTGTCCATGAACAAACCCATCTGCACGATCGGATTGGGACGATGTTCCTTGGAGACACCTTTCTTTCTAAGTTCGTCAATGGTATCTGCTTCAAAGTAATAGTTGGTAACGTCATAATAGACTAGATTGGTGTCTCTATTATATTGTCGTTTAATCCTGTCGTTTATCCATAACTGAAGGTTGCTGCCGTGCTTGTTCAAAAATGTAAGAAAACGATAAATATCACTCAGGGAGTAATCTTCTTTTTCGAAATAATATGTTTTACCTTTATATGTTTTTCTTTTTGAAGCTGGGGTCAGCAGTCTGGAATATACAAGAAGTTTCAT
>ENA-UOOI01001792-UOOI01001792.1-fermentation-metagenome-genome-assembly--contig:-NODE-1792-length-20764-cov-101.690280_pt1 | contig 20764 bp, 25 predicted proteins | sample MGYA00245779_ERZ724027 | MGnify/ENA primary metagenome ERZ724027 (study PRJEB28704, sample SAMN03018318) | fermentation metagenome | biome: anthropogenic terrestrial biome; feature: soil...
GATCATGAGCATGTTTTTTGTTCATGATATGATTTCGACAAATGATACCCAATCAGGAGTATTTGCATTCGTCGGTACTTTGGCTCCGTATTTTGGAGCCTTATGTACCGCTACGTAATGAAGCTTAAGCGAAAGCGTCTCCGAATCGGATACATTTGTCGAAATCATAAGGATCGTTCCTATTTCTTATTGTTCTTCGGCCCAATCCCTTCTTCTCTGACATTGTGCTCCTGATTTTGATTCCTGGGCTTTATGGAATTGGTTACACTGTTGAATACATCCTGTTCCTTCTTTTGCTGAGCTTTTTCTATCTTCTCTTTATTCATCATCTTCACCTCGGAATTAGTATGGGAAAGGACTGTAAAAAATATGTGCTTCAAATCCTTCACACATTTCCCTCATGGACATATTTTAGATTTTGTCTTGCCACCTCGGCCAGACGATAAATCTTTTGCACCGGTGTCGCCGGCTTATCCTGCATCATCCATCTTGGGAAAAACCGTGAGATATGAAGGGGGATGTCCGGAGAAATGCCGGCAAGCCATCCGGAAAGAGCCTCCATCTCCTGTTCACTGTCATTCTCTCCGGGTACGATCAGCGTGGTTACCTCCACATGGCAGCGTTCTGCTGCAATTTCAATGGAACGCTTAACGCAGGCAAGGTCTCCCCGCAGTTTCTGATAATACGACTCGGTAAAACCTTTCAGGTCGATGTTAAAGGCATCGATCAGAGGCAGTAATTCACGGAAAGGCTCCTCACAGATATATCCGTTCGTCACAACAACCGTTTTAAGATTACACTGCTTAATTAGAGCTGCCAGATCCCGGACGAATTCATAGCCGATCAGCGGTTCATTATAGGTGAAGGCGATTCCGATGTTACCTGCACGTTTTAACTGCAGAGCCTTCTCTGCAATCTCCTCTTTGCGCATCACAGCCACATCAATCTGCCCTGCACCGGCCATGGAGATATCACAGTTCTGGCAGAAAGGGCAGCGTAAATTACAGCCATAGCTTCCAATCGACAGGATCTTACTGCCGGGATAAAAGTGATAGAGGGGCTTCTTTTCTATCGGATCCAGAGCAAGCGCCGTCAGCTTACCATAGTTTTCACTGACAATTTCATTCCCCCGATGAATTCTCCCATGACAGATTCCAACCTGTCCCTGCTCCAGATTGCAATGGTGCGGACAGATATTGCATTGTATCTTCAATAATGTCTCACCACCTCAAAGCGCTCCATAGTAAATGCTTCCGTATCATAGATTCCTGCCTTCTTCCTTGCTATGGCAACCTGCTGCCGGACGCTCTCCACCCCCTCAAGGTTCGGAAGAAGAAGTCCTCTTTTGCGGCCGGAAGTTACGATCACCCCATAGCGCCTGACATCCAATTCCTCCATAGATTCTATCCTCTCCGGTTCTGCCAGTACATCCACACTGTATACCAGTTCCGGCAGCTCTTCTTTGGCTACCGGTGGAAAGCGCGGATCCTCGACCCCGGCACTTACGGCATTACGAAGGATTTCCTCTGCCACACTTCCGGTAACCGGAGAAATTGTACCGATACAGCCCCTTAGCTGTCCATACTTCTTCAAGGAGACAAACACACCAGCCTTCCGGCTTCGCATCTCCTCCATAAGCTCTTCCGGCAGTTTGGCATACTTTCCTGTGGTAATATAGGTCTCCAGAGAGAATCGGGCAAGCTTTACATAAGGATCCTCTTTTTTCTGATTCTCCAGCGCGATTGCCCGCTGCTTTGCCTCAAATATTTGATCAAAATTCCGGTTTTCATCCTCACCGGTAATCTCATACGTGCATACCGCATATCCTACTCCAAAAGGTCCTTCATAGGACAGCAGCGTCGGTTTCACGGCCAAGTTATTAAGTGCTCCGGCCATAATTACAAAGGACCGCAGGCCGCATTCTGCGGCTGCTTCACAAAAGTCCGGAGAGAATTCCATAAAACGCAGGAAATCCCCTTTTGCCATTGCCTCTGTCACTTCCTCATCAAACTGCGGACCTTCTTTGGCAAAGCCATAGGGACCATCCTCTTTCAGTTTATGGGAAAGGTCTCCGCTGGCAACAAAGACAATCCTTCTGTTCTGTTTTTCGGCCGCCCTGGCAATACATTTTCCCAGGCGATAATGCTCCGGTATCGATAACCCGGACAATCCAATGCGGACTAATTTATAATCCTTGCTATATTGGTTAATAAAGTAAAGCGGTACCATGGTCCCATGATCTAAGGAAGGGTCCTTTTCTCCCAATGTACCGGCCTCAATTCCTTCCCTCTCTGCAAGGGCTTCCAGCGTCTCCACAAGCTCTTCATCGTATTCTGCCTGAAAGGATACCTGCTTCGCACCAAACTGTGCAAAATTGCCTTTTGCAGCTCTTCCCGGTGCTATGTGGAAATAGTCGGAATACATTATGGTATGGGGCGAGGTTACTACGATGGTATCCGGCTTTAAAGCGGCAATCTGCCTTGCAGCCTTATGATAGCTTTCCGTGGTTTTCCTAATCTTTATTTCCTCCCCTTTCCCAATCTCCGGTACAATGATTGGCGGATGGGGAACAATATATGCACCAAGTAATGGCATAGCCTTATCTCCTTCCTGTTCTTTACCTGTTTTATCATATTATTGCCAATTTTGCAAACAATCGTTTCGTATTTGGATTTCTTATTTGATAGAAATGCCCTAAGATCAGCAGATGAAATTACGATAATTTTCTACAGGAATCCCGGATAACCAGCTCCGATGGAATAAGCTGTATTCTGGTGGTTTCTTCTCCCCTGATCGCCTTCATTGCGGTATCTATAATCTTTTCTCCAAATTCCTGATAATTATAGCTGATCGAGGTAAGCTTCGGCGTTGTTACTTCTGCAATAAAGGTATTGTCAAAGCTTGCTACCGAGATATCGTCCGGGATGGCGATCCCCCGCTCATGAATTGCCCGCATGGCACCGACTGCGGTAAAATCATTGATGGCAATGACTGCACTGGGTAGATGATCTAATTCGAACAGCTTCTGCATACACTGATATCCGCTCTCATCATCGTACTTTTTGCCCTCCACAATGTACTCCTTCCGGACATTAATTCCATAGCGTTTTAGCAGCTGCTTATATCTGGACCGCTTATCCACCGTAGACTGTACATTTCCCCTTCCTCCAATCAGTGCGATATCCTGATGTCCAAGTGAAATCATATACCTCATAAGCAATTCCATCGCCTGCATCTCATCAATATTAACACGATAGCAATCGGAACCGTCCAGCTTTCCCGTTATGATAACCGGTATTGTGTTCGCTATTCGATTAACATGATCCACAAAAGCGATATCCGAGACCAATTCATCGACACGACCACCTACTTTTATAATCGCATCCACTCTTTGCTCATACATCTTTTCCAGATACCTGTTTTCTAATTCCGGTTCCCCCAAGGTATTACAGACCATTAAAGTATATCCAAACCGGGTAGCCGCCCTCTCACATTCTACAAAAAGAGTGGCATAAAAAGGATTTCGGATGTCTGCTACGATCATACCAATGGTATTGCTCTTTGTCTCGCTTAAGCCCCTTGCCAATGCATTTGGCTTAAAATCATATTTCCTGATAATATTCTCTACCCGTTCTTTCTTCGCCCGGCTCACCTTTGCACTGCCGGTTAATACACGGGATACGGTTGCCGGAGAGACACCTGCTTCTATTGCAATATCATAAATCGTAACACTCTTCTTTAGCGCCATGCCTTTCCCCTCTTTTCCATCAATATCAACCAGTATATCTATCATAGTTTAGAAATCGGTTTCATACCTATCTTACTCATAGAACTTTAAAATGTCAATCGGCTTTCCGGCGTTCTGCCTAAAATATCAGATTGGTCAGAACAACGCTTGCGACAATTCCCGTTAACGTGGCGGTCAATGCTCCGGCCAGGGTATATCTGGTTTTTTTAACGCCTGCTGCCATGAAATAAACCGACATGGTATAGAAGATCGTCTCCGTACAGCTCATCATAATCGAGACAATTCTGCCAAGATACGAATCCGGTCCATACTGTTTAAAGATATCCAGCACCAGGCTGGTCGCAGCGGAGGAGGAAAACATCTTAATCAGGGTTACCGGCACCAATTCAGAAGGGAAATGAAGAAAATCGGTAACCGGCTTTATGAAGGCAGATAATAGATCCAGCGTTCCGGAGGCACGCAGTATTCCCACCGCCACCATTAAGCCGATTAAGGTCGGCATAATATCCAGTACCACCTTAAAGCCGTCCTTCGCACCTTTAATAAACTCGTCATAGATATTCGTCTTTGTCACCAGACCCAAACCTACAATATAGAAAAATACAAATGGAATTACATAATCCGAAAAATAAATAATAAACTTCATATCATACCCACGCCTTTCTTCAAAGCCTGAAAAGGTTTCTAGCTTCCTTTGCTATTCCTTCGAAATCTTATTTTTAAACAAGACTTTGGGCTCGCAGATTTTTTGCGAGACTATCCATACAATTAACGTCTTCCCCGCCGATGGCTGCTCTTTCTTGCGGTTACCGCGAAAACAACTCCGACAAACGTAGAAATTAAGGTAGCGATAATTCCTGCTCCCAGAATCTCCGCCGGATTTACAGAACCATACTGGCTGCGATACGCAATAATATTGACCGGTATTAACTGGAGGGAAGAGATATTAACGATTAAAAAAGTACACATATCACAGCTTGCCACATCGGAATCATCGTTTAATTTTTTCAATTCCCGCATAGCCATGAGCCCCATAGGAGTAGCTGCCCATCCTAACCCCAATATATTCGCTATGATATTGGATGCCAGGTATTCATTTACAATATGGTCTTTCGGGATATCGGGAAACAGAAGCCTTAAGACAGGTCGAAGTACTCTGGTCAAAGATGCTATCAGTCCGCATTTTTTAGCTACCTGCATGAGCCCTGTCCACATCGCCATAATTCCCAGCATTGTGATACACAGCGAAACCGCTTCTTTTGATGAATTTAGAGTGGCGCTACTTACCTCAGCTATATTTCCCCGTAATACTCCTACTGTAATCCCCAAAACGATCATAATTCCCCAGAGATAATTTAACATTTACACCCTCGCTTTTCTTCTTCAATCTATAAACTATATTCCAAAAAAAGCGTATCATGTACTAGTTTTTTAAGATTTAAGGTACTATTTGCTTCTCTTTTACATATATTGTTTAAATTGTGCTATGTTTTGACAAATATTTTAGTTGACATCAAAATATCCCTATGTTATTTTATTTAGTGCTATATACAAAAAATGTAATTTAGGTTTTATTGCCTGGAAGCATTTACGTATTTGCAATTATTATTCCCCAATACACTTGAGAAAAGGAGGCAATATAGTGAAAAGTACAGGCATCGTAAGAAGGCTCGATGAATTAGGAAGGATTACACTTCCCATAGAGCTGAGAAGAACCTTAGATGTAAACGAGAGAGATCCTCTGGAAATTTTCGTTGAAGAAGGAAAGATTATTCTTCAAAAGTACGAACCTACCGATATCTTTACCGGTAGCAAGGATAACCTGATTGAATATCAGGGTAAGAAAGTTTCAAGAGAAACCGTCCTGGAACTTGCGAAACTTGCAGGAATTGTACAATAGTTTACATATTCTATCTATACTAACAAAAAGAGGGAGACTTCTCCCTCTTTTTGTTATCATGATCTTTTGCTCCACTCGGAAATTGCAAACAAGCTTGCATTTCCCCATTACGCCTTTATTATATTATAGGCTTTGCCGGGGTGTGAACCGTAACGATCCGACTGCTGATTGGCAGGTTATTTTATTACGGGCTGGTTATAGCACGGTACAAATGGTTTCACACCCCATAAGGTACCTGGTTCAACATAGCAATAATCTTCGGTTGGTTCTCCATTCTTGACAATAACTCCAATCGGATACCTTTCCCCATCCGCCGGAAGCGGCTGCCCATTCTTATCATTCAGCGGCATAGGAATTCCGTTACGGGAAGTGTAGGATACCTTTCCGACCTCCTCATCATTGACATAGAAGTATTTCATCATAGAATCCATCTCGGTACCATTATTAAAATAACCTTCGGTAATGATTTTAAACGTTGATTTTCCGCCATCTTTTGCCTTCTTTGTTACTACTTCTAACGTTTTTCCCTTCCCGTTCGGGATATCATCGTTCCAGTCCCCCTGATAATAATAGTAACCCTGCTCTCCATCGTTTTCCGTCAATTGAAAGGTAATGCCCTTGCCCCTTTTAATTCCCTGGTCAATGGCTCCGGAATAAAGATTTTTATCCGTAAACAGGATCATTCCATACCCCTTCGAGATGTTACCTTCTCCCAAAGGACTGTAATAGACCGGAATATCAGTTGCGATCTCATTGATAAAAAACTCCGAATTCATAATTTTCATAATTTTTGATATATCTAAACCCTCTACTGCACCATATAGTGCATAAAGTGTTTTATTTCTTACGTCTTCTATCTCTTGCAATTCATTTGCTTTCTCCAGCATAGAATCTAATTCTTCGCTGTCGATATGCTCTTTGGCACCCTCCAATAAGGTAATCGCTGTCTGGTACTTTTCCTGAGTAAGGAAAACCTTAGCCATACCGATATAAGCTTTATCCTCCTCCGGGAGCAGCTGCATGGCCTCCTGAAATTTTGCCATACCGTCTTTATAATTCTCCTGAAAGATAAATTCTTCTGCCTCTGCAATGATATTATCATACTGTTGCTTTATAAGATAATTTTCTGCAACCGTAAGGATCTGATTTAGTTCTTCGCTCTGGGTTATGTCTAATCCCTCTAGCACTTCCGTTTTTGCCTCTTCATACTTACCGCTCTTAATATAAGCCTGGGCAATTTTTTGATAGGAAACTACTTCTTTGCTTTTGATAAGCTTTGCTTTTTCATATTCCTGAATTGCCTTATCATATTCCTTATTGGAATAATAGACATCGCCGCGGGAAATTGTCTGCTGATATTCATAATCCGCTTTCCTGGAAGTTACCTCCTCGATTTTTTCCTTAATCGCACTTCCTGATGTCTTTTTATAACAATTACGTAAAACCTCCAGAGCCTTATCGTAATTATTAATACCAATATAGGCCTCTGCCAACCCCACGGACAAATATTCCTGATCACTGTCCTTCATTGATAATGCCTTATTATAAGCCTCGATCGCCTGCTCATAATTACCTGCTTCCAGGAACTGCTGCGCCATTACCGCCTGCTTTTCGTACCATCTGCTGTCCTTATTCTTTTTGAATATAAATATTCCTGTAATACCCAGCACCAATATTAGAATTAAAACAATAATTCTACCTACCTTTGTACGTAATACCCCACGTAACACAAATTCACCTCCAAAAGACAGATCATCTCTCCTAAGAATCCTCTTGGATAAGCACTTGATAAACTTCTCGCTTGCTTATTCCCCTATCTTTTGCAACAGCCTTCATTGCCTCTTTCTTATCCAGTCCCTTATCTGTGTAAATCTGCATATGTTCTACTATCGTGATCGCATCCCATTGGCTCTGCTCCTGTGCCTCGATTTCCTGCAGGGATTTTCCCTCCATAATCAATACATATTCCCCCCTGGGATTCTCCGCCTCAAAATGGGTTATCGCAGCAGTGATTGTCGTCTGCCAAGCTGTCTCATATTTCTTTGTAAGTTCTTTGACAACAGTAACTTTTCGATTGCCTAAGATCTCGTATAATTCATGTAATGTTTTACATAACTTGTGAGGTGCTTCATATAGAATAATGGTTCTTGTTTCCTTTTTCAATTCCTCTAAGACTCTGAGCCTGTCCTTTTTATCCGAAGGTAAAAATGCTTCAAAGCAAAATCTCCTTGTTGAAAGTCCGGATAAGGTCAGCGCGGTAATTGCTGCACAGGCTCCCGGCAGCGAAGTGACGCCAATCCCGGCTTCATAAGCTTGTCTTACTAATTCCTCCCCGGGATCTGAAATACCCGGGGTACCGGCATCCGTTATCAGAGCAATATTCGTGCCGCCTTTCAACTGCTCTACCAGATATTTTGCCTTATCAACTTTATTAAATTCATGATAACTGGTCATCGGTGTCTTAATTTCAAAATGATTCAGCAATTTGATACTGTGCCTCGTATCCTCTGCTGCAATCAGATCCACCTCTTTCAGCGTTCGAATTACCCGGTAGGTAATATCCTCTAAATTGCCGATTGGGGTGGCGCATAAATATAGCATTCCGGACATAGCCGCTAACTCCTTCTAATATCCATAGATATCGTAAATTTCGCTGGTATAGACATTGGGCTTCTGATATACAATCAGAGGTGCTTCTACGGTAAGTCTGGATCTTCCGCCCTTCAGGCATTCGATCAGAACCATGTTCGGTTCCTTATCTACATAAGGGTGTACCAGCTTTAATCGCTTCGGCTCTAATTTATAGGCGCTTAAGGTGTTTAAAATCTCAACCAGACGAAACGGCCGGTGGACCATATAAAACCTTCCATTTGGCTTAAGCACCCTGCAGGCCTCCCGAATTACGTCCTCTAAGGTACATAGGATCTCATGCCTTGCGATTGCCTTTGCCTGATCCGGATTAACCAAACCATGATGATAATTCATATAAGGCGGATTACTTGTAACAACGTCAAAGGAAGCCAATCCAAAAACAGAAGAGGCCTCCTTGATATCTCCTACAACTATATCAATTTTATCTTCAAGGTGATTGATCCTTACACTGCGCTTTGCCATATCTGCACTTTCCGCCTGAATCTCAAGACCGGTAAAATGCTTTCCCTCGGTCTTTGCTTCTAAAAGAATCGGGATAATTCCGGTTCCCGTACCCAGGTCCAGAACCCGCTCCCCCGGATTTACCCTGGCAAATCCGGAAAGCAGCACGGCATCCATTCCAAAGCAAAACTTATTAACATTTTGAATAATTTGATAATTTTTTCTATGAAGGCTGTCTAACCTTTCCTCCGGCTTTAGAAGCCCCTTTGCTTCGTCCATATTAGTCATCATTTAGAAGGGATTTTCCCTCCTTCTTTTCCAAAAGCTCCAGGACCTTCAACTCTTCATCTTCAATAACCGCCTTATCCTTATCCTTCTTCTTTTTCTTATTAAATTTTAATTCATCCACCCTATATTCCCGTACTTCTTTTTCATCGTTTTCTAACGTAACAATCACTTTCACCAGCTGCTTTAATACACTCACGCTCTGTACTTCCCCTTTTAAGCTGTCGGAGGTCGTTACATAATCTCCCACATTGGGTAGTCTGCTATTCAAATCCTCGTAGGCTTCTTCCTCATTTTTTAAGCAGCACATCAATCTTCCGCATACGCCGGATATCTTTGTCGGATTCAGGGAAAGATTCTGCTCCTTCGCCATCTTAATCGATACCGGCGCAAATTCCGATAAAAATTCGTGGCAGCACAATCTTCTTCCGCAGATCCCGATTCCTCCTACAATTTTGGTCTCGTCCCTTACGCCGATCTGGCGAAGCTCTATCCTTGTTTTAAATACACTGGCTAAATCCTTAACCAGCTCCCGAAAATCAATTCTTCCGTCCGCGGTGAAGTAAAACAGTACTTTATTGTTGTCAAAGGTATATTCGCAGTCAATCAGCTTCATTTCCAGTCCATGCTTCTTGATTTTCTCTAAGCATATCACAAAAGCGTCTTTTTCCTTATCTTTATTTCTCTGTTCAATCGCATCATCCTCTGCATTTGCGATACGGATCACCGGCTTCAGCGGTTGAATAATCTTATCCTCCTCCACATCCCTCGGTCCCAGAACCACTTTCCCGTATTCAATTCCCCTGGCGGTTTCGACAATTACATTGTCACTCTGCTTAATATCATAACCGGCAGGATCAAAAAAATAGATTTTACCTGCCTTGCGAAATCTCACTCCAATCACATTAACCATTGCTATTCTCCTTTATCGTAAGAAGCATCAATTCGATTGTAATATCAAAATTAACATTTGCCCTTAATCTAAGTTTTGCCTTATCAATTGCATTTATAATATTTTCGATTTCATCATAGCCTCGAATGTTCGCCTGCTTTTTAATAAATTGATATTCCTCTTTATATAATAATAGATTTGGGTCATTTGTGGCTTTCAGCATTAAGATATCCCGGTACCATAGCAGGATCAGGTCCAGATAATCGTCAATCGAACTTTTATTGGCTGCAATTGTCTTTAAACCGGAGATGATCTCATAAATCTCCATATCATCCATGTATTTTAAGATATGAAGCACATCATCCTTCGTCTTCTCAAATTCTTCCGAAGAGGCATACTTGATCGCTTTTCCTACATTTCCTCCGGAAAAATCAGCCGCAAGCCTGGCCATATAATCCGGTACATGATGCCGTGTTATTAAAAACTCTTTGATCAGCTGCTTATCAACCGGCCTTAAGCTAAGCAAAACCGCTCTTGATAATACCGTTGGAAGTAAACGATTTATATTATTCACCAGAAGTATGATTACTGCATACTCCGGCGGCTCCTCCATTGTCTTAAGCAGCGCATTCTGTGCCGCCTCCGTCAGCTTGTCCGCCGAATCGATAATATATATTTTATAGCGGCGGCTATAAGGTTTGATTTGAATATCTCCATTTACCTGATTCCTTATGTCATCCACACCTATGCTGGCTTTCTCATGGGTTACCCATAGGATGTCCGGGTGGTTGTTCGAATCTGCCTGCATGCAGGATATACAGTGGTTACAGGAAGACCTGCTGCCTTCTTCACACTGTAATGTCTTTGCAAATGCAGCCGCCAGTGTTTTCTTACCGCTGCCCTCTTCCCCATGCAGAATGTAGGCATGAGAAACTTTACCGGACTCTATTGCATTCTGTAGATGCTGTATGACACTTTCGTGCCCTACGATTTGTTGGAAGCCTTGCATTCTATCACCCCATTCGCAAAAGGCATATTCTATGTCAGGATATCTAACAACAATCCTCTGATCTCATCTATCTTATCTAAAATCACTAAATTATCTTTTTCCTCTTTAATTAATTCTGCTGCCAGCTCATCCAGGTTCTGATCCACAAGCTTGATCATGGTATAAACCCGGTGTCTGCCTTTTCGGTCCAGAAAGTTCTCCCTTGAAAATTTGTGAGAGCGATTCACGATCTCGTTCAAAAAGCCCCGGATCAGCTCCCGGTAACACTTCATATCTGTTAGGTCCATACGCTTTGCCAGTTTCTTACCCTGCAAAGTGATCTCCTCCAGCATGGCATTTAGCCTCGCCTGCAGATCATGCTCTTCAATATTTGATATTAAAGCAAACTTAAAAGAACCGTCTGCTTCCTGCACCGGCTTTTTCGTCTCAACCTGATTTAATGCCTGCATATTGTTTACCTTAATATCCATGATTACCTCCGTACTCCTCGTATAAGGGCTGCTTGGCGCAGATTAGGGTGCATGTTTGCTTATACCTGTACATTATATCATGAACAAAAGACATGTTCACGATCTTGTCACTCCACTCGGAAAATGCAAGCTCGCTTGCATTTCCTCATTCCTCTTTTATTATATCATGAACAAAAAACATGTTCATGATCTTTAGCTCCGATCGCATATTGCAAGTAAACTTGCATATGCTCACTACGCTTTTATTATATCATAGGATGACTTTTGTTTACAGCAAAACTTTTGATATCACGGATAACCCGGTCCAGGCATTCTTCGATATCGATGTTATGATATCTTTTCGTTATTCCGGCTTTCTGTAAATTTTCTTCAGAGAAGTCTTCTTCATCCGCCAGATATCGTCTGCAAATCTCTGCGTATTTCGGCTGCTCCTGCTTTTGCTCTCTTTTAATGGAGCGGAGCAGTCTTACATCGTCCTCTGCCTCCAGATAGATTGGTTCTATCTTTTCGCTTCCAAAATACTCCCGGATTTGCTCGTAGGTCTCCAGGGTTCCTATCATCAAATAATTATTCTTTTTCAAGTCAATCTGACCATCATTTACCGTAAAATAATGCCATACTCCCTGTGTCGTATGATAGTATCTATGCTCAATCACTTTTTTCTTCGCTTTTAACTCCTCCAGCGTCTTCTCATCTACAAAATGATACTCTACGCCTTCTGTTTCGCCCATTCGGATCGGTCTTGTTGTATACATCACCACTGTATTAAGCTCCAGATCGGACCGCCCTAATAAGCTTTTATATATCGTATCCTTGCCGGTTGCACTTTTTCCCATAATAATAAATATTTTTCCCATCTTTTTTCCTCTCTCTATCGATAGTGTCATTCATCATCTGATTGTGCGATATTTCACCCAGCTATGATTTGAGTGTCATAAGTCACATAAAAACCATGAACATGAATATATATAAGGTCCTATTCCTATCAAAATCTTAAAACGACTTTTGACACTTAAATCAAACGATTACCTCAATCTCCTCTTTTCTCTCTCCGGACAGCCCGGTAATTGTAAATCCATCATCTAAAGCCCGGATAATATAATCGATAAAATCCCGCTCAATTCTTTCACCGGATACCAGAAGGGGAGTTCCCGGCGGATACATACTGATAAAATCGGCGCAGATACGCCCGCAGCTATCCTTTAACGGAATTACTTCTGTCGCATGCTCCAACACTTCATAGGGATACATCTGCATCACCGGGCGGGTGAACGATGCGATATGGGCCGGCTTCTCTTCTATTCCGCTCTCGGAAATCTCCCATTCCCGGTCAATTGAAAGCAATGCTCTCGCAAACCGGTCAAAGCCCTCCTGCGTATCACAGATACTTGTGATTCCCAGTACATAATCCCTTGATTCCATCTCCATTACAATATGGTATTTTTCCCGAAGGATTTCTCCCAGCTGATGTCCGTTTAACGGAGTATCCGAAGTGAGTACGGTTATTTTCGAAGGATCCCAGTCATAAACCCCGTATTTTCCTATGATATTTCCAGTTAGAAGCTTTAAACTTCTTAACTGCTCCATGGATTGATAGAAATGCTCCAGTCTCGCATAATACGTATCAAACAGGCTCTTCGCCTGCTCCTCCAGCAAACGGATGCAGCGATCGATCCCTGCCATAAGAAGATAGGACGGGCTGCTGCTCTGATAAACCGACAAATATTTCTGTATCCTGTGGTTTAACCTGGGAAGATTGGAATGCAGTACTGCGGTTTGGGTAAACGCCGGCAGGGTTTTATGAAGGCTTTGAATAACAATGTCGGCTCCCAAGGTGATTGCGCTCTTTGGAAATCCTTCATGGAATCCAAAATGGGCTCCATGGGCTTCATCTACCAGGAGTACCGCCCCGTATTTATGCGCTGTGCCGGCAATCCTTTGAATATCAGAAACCACTCCCTCATAGGTAGGGGAAGTGATCACGATTAGTTTCACATCCGGGTTCTTTATCAACGCCTCTTCGATTATTTCCGGAGGAATTCCACAATTGACCGGTATTTGCTCCGCCGTCCGGGGATAAATATAGACCGGCTTAAGCTGCATCATAGAAATGGCATGATACACTGCCTTATGGCAATTCCGTGCGACCAGAACCCGGTCCCCCCGATTCGTTGCAGCCGATATGCCGGCAAGAATACCGGCCGTACTGCCATTAACCAGAGGAAACGCTTTTTTTGAATGATATAATTTGCTTATGCGCTCCGAAAGGAGTCTTAAGATATCCTCCGGCTGATGAAGATTATCAAATCCGGAAATCTCTGTAATATCAATTGCATAAGGATTCTCCATGGAAAGAAACGATGTGTTCCGCTTATGCCCGGGCATATGCATGGGATAATAATCTTCCTTGCTGTATTTCACCAATTTATCATAAAGTCCGTCCATTTTTGAATCCTGCCTTTCCCATAGCCCGCCAATTGTTACTGTTCACACCTGCCATGTATACCATGCTATGATAGACTTTGCCCTAGGTGTGAATAGTAACTGCCAATTTACCCTTTTCTCTCTGATTTTTGCCGGTACATTCTTTGATCCGCCAGAATCAGACAGTCCTCCAAGGTTGTCTGCAAACTCTTTCGGAATTAAATCCCTTCTCGAAAAATTTATCTTACGATATTCCGTTCTGTTTTTAATTCCAAATTCCATAACCATTTCGTTACTTCCAAAGAAATGATTGGTATCCCAGTCCGTCCTTAAGCACAATAAAAAGCTCTTCAATTCGGTTTCATCCATAATATAGGCTTTTAAGTTATTTACGACTTCCTCCAGCTTTGTAAGACCGGTCAAAGCAGTGGTCATACGCGGGAAGTAATCCCTTTACATAAATTATCCTGAAATTCATCATTTAATTGAGAAATAAACACACCGATGGTTCTTTTTCCATTCGCAAACATGATAGCGTTTCCTCTTTTCTCCTATACCACACTGCATAAAACCATATAGAAAGCATTTTTCTATTCTAAATATATCTCTTTTCCTTTGAAAAAACAATCCACCATTCCTACGAAAATAAATCCTGACCCGCCGAGGCAAATCAGGATTTATCTTATCGCAATCACAATTATTAAATTAAACTTGATTTGAGTGTCATAAGTCACATAAGAACCATGGACATGAATAGGAACGCATATATATTCAGTTTGGCTAAGACCGGCTGACTGCAGTCCAAGTCAGGTAAGGCAGCCAAATGAATATATATAAGGTCCTATTCATATCAAAATTTTAAAATGACTTATGACACTCAAATCAAACTTAGGATAATATCATACGGTCATTCGCAAATTCGCCGCCGCTGACACTTTGAAATTTTTCCAGAAGATCACTTACCTGGAGCTGCTTTTTTTCCTCCCCGGATACATCATAGATCACTTTTCCATCATACATCATGATTAACCGGTTTCCATACTGGATCGCATTTTTCATGTTATGCGTAACCATCAGTGCGGTAAGGGAATTTTGCCGAATGATCTGTTCGGTTAATTCCAGTACCTTTTGCGCTGTCTTTGGATCCAGCGCTGCCGTATGCTCATCCAGCAGCAAAAGCTTTGGCTTTCGAAGAGCCGCCATGAGTAAGGTTAACGCCTGCCGTTGTCCGCCGGATAAAAGACCGGCTTTCGAGGTTAATCTGGTTTCCAGACCCAGATCCAATATCTTCAGCTTCTCTGTATAGAGCTGCTTCTCCTCTTTCGTAATCCCCCATCCCAGTCCGCGCTTCTTACCCCGGCGGTATGCCATCGCCAGGTTTTCCTGGATCTCCATATTGGATGCCGTCCCCATCATGGGATCCTGAAATACCCTTCCCAGATATTTCGCACGCTTATATTCCGGCAGGTAGGTGATGTCTTCCCCATCTAGTAGGACCACGCCCTGATCCGGGTAATGAACCCCGGCGATCATATTCAACATCGTGGATTTTCCCGCTCCGTTTCCTCCGATGACCGTAACAAAATCGCCATCCTTCAATTCCAGATTAAGTCCGTTAAGGACCTGCTTTTCATTCACCGTATTGGGGTTAAAAGTTTTATATAAATTACTGATTTTTAACATGTCTTACCTCATTTCTGCATACTCTTTTAGAGCCTTTCCGTGCTTAGCTCCTTTTCCGCACAACTGCCTTATTCTTTTTGAGTGCCGGAATAGAAAGCGCGATGGTAACAACGATTGCCGTAAATAATTTTAAGTCATCCGTATTTAATCCCAGCTGCAATACGACAGCAATAATCATACGATAGATGATGGAACCGATCATAATAGAAAAAAGGCGGAGGGCAAAATTTCTTGGTCTTAAGAATAAAACTTCACCGATTACAATGGATGCCAGCCCGATTACAATCGCTCCTACCCCCATTTTAACATCCGCATATCCCTGACTCTGCGTTACAAGCGCACCGGATAAAGCAATAAGCCCGTTGCTGATCACCAAACCAAGAATCTTCATGTGATCGGTATTTACGCCCTGTGCTCTTACCATAACCTCATTATTCCCGGTTGCCCGGATACAGCAGCCGACTTCCGTTCCAAAGTACCAGTAGAGTAAGCCAATCACGGCTACGGTAAATACCAGCCCAATTCCCATGGTAACCCAGGTCTGTAGTGTAGAATCCAGGATTCCGAGCTCCGCTGCTTCCGGCAGAAGCCCCTTTCCTATGGATATCATCGTCCTCTGTCCTAATAAAGGCGTATTTGCCTGTCCCATAATTCTTAAGTTAATCGAATATAATCCAATCATCGTAAGAATACCGGAGAGAATTGCAGGTATTTTAAGTTTTGTATGAAGAAAGCCGGTTACATATCCGGCAAGCATTCCCGCCAAGGTTGCCGCAATTACGGTTAAAAAAGGATCCCAGCCCAGTCGAACCATTAATACGGCACTAACACTTCCTCCGAGGGCAAAACTGCCCTCACAGGACATATCAGCAAAATCCAATATCCGAAAGGTGATGTATACGCCAAGAGCCAGAATTGCCCAGGTAAGCCCTTGGGAAACAGCACCAAACATTGCCATAACTATATTCATAACACATAATTCCTTTCCACCAGAAACGTCCTGCCCTTACTGTTCACACCCCGGGCAAAGTCTATCATGTGATTTCGACAAATGATATCTCCGTCCCTATTCCGTTTTCGCAGCCAGCTCCTCCGGAATCGTAATTCCTAATTTAGCAGCCACTTCTTCATTAATTTTGAGCGTGTATTCCTCGTCCGGAATATATTCAATGGGCATGGTAGCGGTCTCTGCTTTGCCTTCAATAATTCTTACGGCCTGCTCCCCGGTCAATCTGCCTAACTTATAATAATCTATTCCGTAGGTTGCCAGGCCCCCGTTATCTACCTGCCCCTCTTCTCCGCAGATTACCGGAATTCCGTTGTCATTGGCGATCGACGTTATAGTAGGCATTCCCTCCGCAATAATATTGTCGGTAGGTGTATAGATCGCGTCCACCGTTCCGACTAAAGACTGTACAATCTGCTGTATTTCATTCGAATCGGAAACGGTAGTAAGAATTGGATTAAGTCCTAAATTTTTTGATTCCTCCATCGCTATCTCCGCCTGAATCTTAGAATTGCTTTCACTGGAACAGTAAAGGACCGCAACATTGATTGCATCCGGTACTAACTGTTTCAGCAGCTCTAACTGTCTTTTGACCGGAGTTAAATCCGATGTTCCGGACACGTTACCGCCGGGAGCGTCATTGGATTTAGCAAGTCCCGAGCCTGCCGGATCCGTTACCGCAGTAACAAGAATCGGTATATCCCTGGTCGCATTGGCAACCGCCTGTGCTGCAGGAGTTCCAATCGCAAGGATCAAGTCATTGTTATCATTTACTAATTTGGTTGCAATTGTATTGGTATTGGACTGATCCCCCTGCGCATTCTGATAGTCAATTTTAATCTTTTCCCCATCTTTATAACCGGCATCCGCTAGTGCATCCACAAAGCCCTGATAGCTTGCATCCAATGCCGCATGCTTCACTATCTGGGTAACACCGATTCGAACAACCTCGCCGTTTTTACCGGATCCGGTTTCTTTCACACCGCAGCCGACCAGAGTTAAACCGGTCAATGCCATGATCGCGATTCCCATCCGTAATTTACTTTTTATCATCCCTATCCTCATTTCTGCGCAGCTTTTTATGTACTATGGAGTTCGCGGATGCCACGCTGACACAAACTCTGTGGGACCGCCAAAGCATAATGCAAATGATGCCGTCCCTTACTCCTTGCTATAGAAAAATCCATAATTCGGAATGCTCTCCCACTTTAAAGCTTTAACGCTTTTACTGGATAAAGTGTAACATCAAAAGATTACTAAGTCAACTGTTTTTTATATTTTTATAAAAAAAGGGTTGTTGCAAAGGGAATTTATATTGTACCCTCCACAGGAAGATCCGTGTCTGGAATTCCAAACATTTTAACGGACCTTTCGTTTATTCACTATGCTTTGACACTGAACGGAGCGGTAGTCGTTAATATAAAAACAAAGGAAATCATTCATGAATGTGTTTATACCTTTGATGAGGCATTATATCTTTGGGACCTCATACAAAAATATGATGCACTTCCGGACTGTTCGATTAACGGCGAACTATATATGGAACAGCAGACTTTCTTAAAATTGCCGGACTATACCAATGATCCGAAACGTATTGTACTAATGAAGCAGACAAGAAAAGGAACCGATCATATACGAAAAATGTTTTACAGGAAAATGCTGCATCCGCAAAGATGAATCTTTTGTTTGCCGATTCGGAGATATGACAGAAAGCTAGACAGGAATTAGAGAAGCTCCCCTTTGTGGATGTAAGCAGCTCTCTTGACAGCAATTTAGAGCTGAACCGTAAGGGCGGATATACCGTTTAAATAGTGCACCCTTTTCGGTATTTTAGTGCACCCCCCACCCGGGTAAATAGTGTATTTCTTTCCGGACAGGCGTGCAGTTTAATTGCATGCATATGAGCTTCAATCCAGTGAGCAGATTTCATATCTGGAAAAGCTTCGGCATAACCATACATATACATGCTGTATGGAAGACAGGTAATGAAGACATCATATGCTGGATCTGTATTTCCAGCCAGTGAATCCATTACTTGAAGGGTATCACCAACCCAGTCCACCTCCATCTGTTCACCTGGTTTACGTCTCAGACGCAGGGCGGCCTTTTGAGATTATTAATAGGCATAATATTTCTCATTGAACTGCGTATGCTGATAAGATATCTTACCCGCATCCTAACACTTGATGCAGTATTCAGACCACAGCAGTGATAACGTAACTCCAGGTTTTGTGAGCTCGTTGTAAATATACTCACAATCTGGAAGAGGCCGGCTCTAGCTAACAGCTTCAGCGGGATAGAGGATTGTTTTTAAATCCCCATTGGACAAAGTGTCTGGTATTGACCATTCAATCTGCTTGTCTTGTGCACGATTCCAGATATCTGCTACCTTATTGCGGGAACTGCCTGTATTGGATGCGACACTTGTGTTACAGTAATCCGCTGATTTTAAACGGATTATCTCTTGGTAATCAATCATGAATATCAACCTATAATATAATAATAGTCACGAATTAACGTGCCATCTTCATTATAGGGACAAAATATATGAAGTGCACTAATTAACCGGAAACAGATGCACTGTTTTTCTGAAACGAGTGCACTTTTCAGACGGAACACTCAAAAGGGCGGTTAACAAGGGAAATGGTTTAAAAAATTGGCAGAGCATCTTGGATTAAGAATGGATGAAGTGATGGCTTGCGGTGACAGTGATAATGATATTACTAAGATAGAAGCTGCAGGCCTCGGTATTGCAATGGCAAATTCAGCACCGAAGATTTTAAACATTTGCCGTAACTCTTAGCAACGATGAGGATGGCGTTGCGTATGCAATTGAAAAGTGGGTATTCAATTAGACCTTTGATTTTGAATAAAAACAGTGGTGCAAATTGAAATTTAAAAAAGGCCTGCTCCGGTGCATCTAAGCAGGTCTTTTTTAAAATTGCAATATTCTCACGGGTATTTATTCTGTAAATTGTCGCCCTCTTTTGTTTTGTTTTCTTATGTTATTTGCTTTAAAACTTCCATTCAAAACCATCAATAAACGAATCACCTGTTAATGACCAATACTCACCCATTAGCCCATCATAAAAGTAATATATGCTACCTGCATATTCTATATTATATCCCATAGTATAGGGACCTAAAAATCCATAGGTTTGTGGGCAATACTGCGCACCAACATATAGGCCACATTTACTACATTGATTTGTATTTCCGTAAGACACAATTCTTTCGCCCGGATCTGATGGAGAAGGTCCTGAATAAATAAAGCAAACCCCAACAGAGTGCATTTCATGTTTACCACCATCAGGACAGGCGATATATTTAACTGAAAAATCATTACTTGCTTCTGCTGCCATAACTGGTACAGAAGACGTACTTAATAATACCGCAAAACCAAGAATTAGTGCTATTAATTTTTTCATATAAACCCTCCTTGTATAATAAGTTTATAGCCAATCAAAAATGGTTATAAACTTATTCTTTTTATGGTATAGAGGCAGGAGACATCTCTGAGGGATTCCCCCTCATCCTATTCCCACCTATACAGTTAATAGTTACATATCCAATAAAGATTATCCTGTGGTATGATATCAGAAGAGTCTGATGTCCGAAGACACTGCTTCCCCTCCTTTCCACCAACGCTTGTTGTGTCCGCTTATTGAGCTTTCAGCCCGGTTCATATGGCACATTCAGCCTACATAGATGTTTCATCCCCTGTCATAGCTCCAAGTAAAAAAGCCGGCAGAGTGCATGCTGATTACGATTACGCGAGGTTGCGGTCACTGCATGATGCCCGAGATAAACCTTTTGCTTCAGATTTCAAAAGTACTTCTATACTCCGGTGAAAAATTAAACACCGAATTCCATATCGAGTCGAACCAACATTCGGATTTATCTCGAAAAATTCGAATGCCTATTTCGTGTGCCCTTTTTAATTTTAAGGAAAACATATTAAAATCTTTCCAAAAAGGACATATTACCAGATTGCTTGATATGTTCATTCAACTTGTAAATAATAATTATATCCATTGGAATCACCCATTTCAATAAAAATTAGTATTAAATCACTAATTTTCACATACAATAAACCACTAAATTATAATATAAATATAATACAGTTTATAGATTTGTTTTCTATGTGAACTTTCCTACTTCTTGCAATTCTGCCTTCAAATAAGATTAATTAATTTGGCATTCTCCCTAAAATGAAACTAAGAATAAGAAGGAAAATCCCCCCTAATATTAATG
>ENA-UOOI01001796-UOOI01001796.1-fermentation-metagenome-genome-assembly--contig:-NODE-1796-length-20724-cov-15.353234_pt1 | contig 20724 bp, 19 predicted proteins | sample MGYA00245779_ERZ724027 | MGnify/ENA primary metagenome ERZ724027 (study PRJEB28704, sample SAMN03018318) | fermentation metagenome | biome: anthropogenic terrestrial biome; feature: soil...
TCCGCCGTGCGCGGTGCCTTCGCCCACGTTTCCGCCGCCCGCCGATCCGCCGGGCACGCTCGGCGCCGGGACGCTGCTTGAGGGAGTGGAGGAAGAGGACGTGTCATGTCCGCCGCCACCGCCGCCGGGGTTGTCATCGCCACCGGGGGTGCTGCTCGACGGCGCGGAAGAGGAAGGTGTGCTGCTGCCGCCGTCTCCGGGGCCACCGGGGCCACCGGGGGTGCTGCTGTTGCCACTGACAGAAGAATCCTCAAATTGATAATTGATCCGGGTTGTTTCCTCGACCTCTGGCAGGTGAAATACCTTTTCCGGGGAATCATTCTTATAGTCTTTAGGAGGCTGAGTCTCAACAATTTTATAGTAGTAATTGGAAAGGGCTCGCAGATGCGCGAAGGTCGCCGCTCCGTCTTCCCCTGTTACCGCTGTTGCCACAAAGGAAAACGGCCCGTTTTCTCCGCTTGTGCTCACAAAAAGGGTAAACACCGCACCCGGAAGCATTTTATTTGTGTTGTCTTTATCCACTTTGGTGATAACGACCGTTTTCCGGCTTTTCCCGTCAATGCTCGCTCCCGCCGCCGACGCGCTGACTTTTGTCTGCGTTCCTCCCGTCAGCGATCCCGCCGTGCCCTCGAGCGTCACGCTATTTCCGTACTCGCCGCTCTTTGTGACGAAAGTTGAAAAATCAAGCTCGTAGGAATTGTCTGATCTATCAAACAACTCAACTCCCTGCGGGAAAGTAAAAATGAATTTCCGTGTGCTGGAGTCATAGGAAACGCTGCCGACCTCCAGCGGAATCGGATCGCCCTTTACAGCCTTCCCTTTTTCCCAGGAAACACGGGACAGCGTGACGCTTTGCAGATCCAGTTCCAGACCCTCCGCCAACTGATCCGCCAAGGTGATCTTATCAGTTATTCCCTGTAGCGCGCTGTAGGGTACCCGGTCCTTATTGATCTGAACCGTCCAATCAATTATGCTGTTTGATTTCCCGTTGAACGTTCCGGTTTTTTCGACAACGGTATGGTGAATGGTTTGGTTTGCCGAGACATCGGGAACGCTTTGTAGGCCGTAAACATCGGTAAAAGTCAAAGAAGCTTTATTCGTAAAAGTGATCTGTCCCCTCGCATCGCCATTATGCGTCGCGAGAAAATTATCAGAAATCGTCGTGTCAAGCTGAATAATCTTGGTTGTTTTATTCGCTGAATCGCCCAGATGAATGGCCACTTCCTGGCCGCTCTGAGTGTAATAAGGCGCAGCCGAACCTTCTGTGCCCGGGCCAATTAATTTGCCGCCCATTGTGATGCCTTTAACGCTCAGGCCCTCCGGCAGCGTATCGGTAACCACCGCGTCTTTCATCTGCATTTTGCTTTCGTTGACCGTGACCGTCCAGCCAAGGGTTCTGTTCACAAGGTCTGACGTGCCGGCCTCTTTCTTCAGGATGTTGCTCGTAGTCCCTTGCGAAATATGGCTGACCGATTCCTTTATGCCGCCATTATTTCCGGTCAACTCAACTTTGCTGTTCTCTATTGATTCCCCCTTGTTTGCGGCGTAAATAGCAGGATTAGTTACTTCCGTCACAAGGTCGAGCACGACGGGGGCATCGCTGTCAGCAAAATTATCTAAATAAATGATGACCTTTTTTCGATCTGAGCTCACCTCATAACGCGGTGTGTTTGGGTTTTCTTTCCAATCTTTTCCTTCAATAGAAACGGAACTAAAAATCTGTCCGTCGCCAATTTCGTCCGTCACAACCGGGTTTTCAATCGCTATCCCGTTGCTGTTCACGGTGATCATCCAGTGCGCCATGTGGGTGGCGGAGTCGTACTTATACTCAGCAGTACCTGGATGAGTTTTGGAAATCACCGAGGAATCGGGAAGGCCTTCAATTCCAGGATCATTGGTTGCTCCCGCCGTCTTACCGCCAAACCCTAAAGATGCCGTATTTGTGAAGGTGCCGTTGGTATTGTAAAATTCCTCCGCAACCGTTGTGGTGAAGGTAATCTGCCGTTGCGTATCAAAAGCTTGGTCAAATGTTACGGACAGAAAGTCCTCTTCCGGTTTGACCGTAGATGTATATCCTGTATTCACATCAATATAACTTCCGTCCGCTTGCAGTTCCTGAACTTTAGGCTGATCACCTATCGTCAAGTACGCTTTCAGATTATCCGGCAGTTTGTCGGTCACGGTGGCTCCCGCCGGGATAGTCCCCTTCCCGCCCTGATTCAGCGTGATGGTCCATTTTAGGGTCTTCGGCCTATCTGGGTTGCCTTGATAATAATCTTTGTTATTATCGTTGGTTTTTACTACCTCTCCTTTCTTCTGAATCCAAGAGCCATCCCAGGAAACTGGAACCACCCTTTCGGCTGATAGATGATCGATCGGCGCACCATCTCTTTTTGCATCTAAGTCTGCCTTATTATTGTATTTCCATTCCGTCGCTGGGAACACCGGTTTTTCTGATTTAGCCGGCTTGCTGTAAAAAGTCAATATGCCGGTTTTATCGTGCTCCATGCCGCCCAAATAAAAAGTTATTCGTTTATTATCGTTCGTCTTTTCATAATAGGGAAGCTCTGTCCCGGAATCCTTGACAGTTTGTTCCGCAGACGCTCCTACCTTCCAAGTGGGCTGAGTGCTCGCATCAGGGTCGCTCTGAAAGGTCTGATCATCGCCGCTGAGCGTGTCGGTCACCACGACATCGGTCAAGCCGCTGTCTTTGCCGTCATTGCCGGAAGTAATCTTTACCGTCCATTTTATGAGGCCCGTCTTCTTATCATACGTTCCCTCTTTATAAATGGTAGCGTCTGCCGCCGCCGGTCCCAATCGGTCAAGCCGCTGTCTTTGCCGTCATTGCCGGAAGTAATCTTTACCGTCCATTTTATGAGGCCCGTCTTCTTATCATACGTTCCCTCTTTATAAATGGTAGCGTCTGCCGCCGCCGGTCCCAAAACGTCGATTTTCAAAGGCACGCTCTGTCCTTGAATCGAAAACGTAATTTCCTTCTCGTTTCCCGGTATTTTTTCCTCGCTGAACGTAAATTCAGCCCAGGCGTAGCCAGATAACTGATCTTTATCTGCTGTATTAGTAAACCGTATGGTCAACAGGCCATTTGTATCGAACGTATAGTTACCGTACTTCTCACCCTCATCGTTTGTAAGATCACGAAGTACTGGACTTGTCATCACAAGAGGCGGCGGCAGTTGCAATGTGTAGGCTTTGCCTTGAACGTTATCACCATTATCAATAGAGAAGTCCATATGCACGCGGACCGTCGTGCTGTCTTTGATTTCGAGCGTGGGTACATTTGTCTGCCCCGGCTTCAGCGTAATTTCCTGCGCCGGCTGCCCGTTTCCCGAATCGACCGTCAGCTTGATATCCGTCAGAAACTGGCTGAAAGAATCCTTATCTTCTTCCGCCCGGGCCCCGATCCGCGGCAGGGCGATCAGCGACGCCAGCGCCACCATCACGGCCAGCAGCAAGGCCAGCGCCCGGCCCGATACCTTTTTCCCCATATTTCTTATCATTATTTTCCTCCGTTCCGGCGCCGGCTTCCCGGCCGCCGCTGATCTGCAGATGGCGAAATATACATAATTTGGCAAAATAAGGTCTTCTTTGTTAAACGTTTATTTTATGTAAACGATCATTCCGTATAAACGCATATTTTCAGCCGGCGCCGCCGCCCCGGCAAAGCCGCCGACGGGCGGAAGCGCCTTGGCTTCCATTTTTATTTTAACATTTTTTCCAGATCAAGTAAATCAGTAAAACGAACGATTATTAAGATGAAACGCACGCGGTTTTTAACGGAAATTCCGCCGGGCGGCTATTTCTGATTCCGCCCGCGGCAGACGGGGCACAGGCCGCGCAGCACGATCTCGCAGGAATCCACCTGCAGGCCGCAGCGGCGCGCCGCGTGCGTCAGCATGTCGCCGCTGACGAAGACGCCGGGCACGTCGATCACCGCGCCGCACCGCTCGCAGATGAAGTGCGTGTGCGGCTTCACGTTCGCGTCAAACCGCTCCTGCCCGTTCACGACGCCGACGCTGACCGCCAGCTTCTCCTCCCGGAACTGGGCGAGGTTGCGGTAGACCGTCCCGAGCGAGAGGTCCGGGAACCGGGGCTTGAGGGTCTGGTAAATCCACTCCGCGGTCGGGTGGGCGTCCGTGGAGCGCAGGGCGGCGAGGATTGCCTCGCGTTTTTTGCTGTAATTTCTTTTCTTTTCCATAGGGACCGCCTAAATCAAGAATGATTATTTTTCTTCTTCCAAGAGGATAGCATCTTTTCCGGGGTTTGTAAAGAGGATTCCGCGAAAGCCGCCCGTAAAATTTGGGCTCCGGGCGCCCGCGGCGGCCCGGGCGGGGAATAATATGGTATAATAGACCGGCCGGGCGGGGCCCGGAAAATCAAAAAAACCGCCGGGACTTCGGCGGCGGGGGCGAATCGGTTTTATGAAGAGGGAAATCTGGAAGGACTATGCGGCCATCACGGGCAGCACGCTCGTGGTCGCGGTGGGAATCTATTTCTTCAAATTCCCGAACAATTTCACGTTCGGCGGGGTTTCGGGGCTTTCGGTCGTTTTGGGGAAGATCACGCCGCTCTCCCCTTCGGCCGCGAACTTCGCGCTGAACCTGCTGCTGGTGGCGGTGGGGTTCCTGTTCCTCGGCAGGGATTTCGCGTTCAAGACGGTTTATTCCAGCGTGCTGCTTTCATTCGCCGTCTCCGCGCTGGCCCGGCTGCTCCCCATGAGCCGCCCGCTGACCGACGACCCGATGCTGGAGCTGATGTTCGCGGTGGCGCTGCCGGCCTTCGGCTCGGCGCTGCTGTTCCACGAGGGGGCCTCCTCCGGCGGAACGGACATCATCGCGATGATTCTCCGGAAGCACACCAGCGTTCACATCGGGCGCGCGCTGTTCCTGAGCGACTCGCTGATCACGCTGAGCTCGTTTTTCGTGTTCGACATCAAGACGGCGCTGTTCTCCGTGCTGGGGCTGCTCGGGAAATCGCTGGTCATCGACGGCGTGATCGAGAACATCGACCTCAACAAATATTTCAACGTGGTCTGCTCCGACCCCGAGCCGATCTGCCGCTTCATCGTGGAAAAGCTGAACCGCAGCGCCACGGTCTGCGACGCGACGGGGGCGTACTCCCACCACCACAAATATATCGTCTTCACCGTGATGCGCCGCGTGCAGGCGCTGCAGCTCCGCCGCTTCATCCGGAAGACCGAGCCGGACGCCTTCATCCTGATCACCAACACCAGCGAGATCATCGGCAAGGGGTTCCACAGCGAGTGAGCCGGCCTATTTTTTGAAAATGCCCCTGACCATCGCGATCTCCTCCCTGCTGGGGAGGATCAGCCGGTAAGGCGCCGTGTGGGAGTAGACGCAGAAGATCACGATGCTGGCGAGGCCCTGCACCGTCAGCGAAGCGGAGGTGGCGGCGGCGACGCCGTTGATGCCCATCGGCGGGATCAGCAGGAAGCTGCCCGCGACGTTGACCGCCGCGGCCAGCGCGTTCGGCAGGATGTTCAGCTCCGGCCTGCCGTAGGCGGCGATCGAGTTCGTCAGCACCTGCGCGTAAGAGACGAAGATGGAGCCGACGATCAGGTACGCGAGCGGGTCCAGCGCGCCCACATACTGCGGGAACAGCACCGGGAAGATCAGCCGCGCGGCCCACAGCATCAGCACCGCCCCCGCCGTGGTCACATAGGTCACCAGCTTGGACGCGAGCAGCGTGAGGCGCAGGCGGTCGCTTTGCTGCTGCATGGCGGCCAGGCGGCTCATGATGACCTGGCTGACGGCGGCCGGCAGCAGCCAGAGCTGCTCCATCATGGTCACCGCCGTGTTGTAGACGCCGAAATCCGCGATCGCGTATTTTTCCTGCACCACGTATCGGCCGAGATTCTTGTTCAGATAGTTCAGGATGTTGCTGACGTGCGACTTCAGGCTGTAGCCCATCACGTCCTTCACGGGGACGGCGCAGTCGTCGCCCGGCGCGGGGACGGGCCGCGGGCCGTTCCAGCGCAGCACGCCCCACAGCGCGAACGCGGCCATGGCGGCGCAGACCGCGTTGGTCCCCCAAATCCACAGGTCGGCGTCCGGCCGGAACGCGATATAGGCGTTCAGCGCCGTGATCAGCACCTGCTGGGTCAGGTTGACGATATTGAAGAACCGGAATTTATTTTCGCCCCGCAGGACGCAGGTCAGGATGCCGAACACGAAGGACAGGACGCCGTACGTCACGATGGACGCGAGGAACGACGCCGAACGCCCTTGAAAAGTATGGGTGCCGCGCATCAGGAGCAGCACGGCGGCGGAGATCAGGACGATCGCCGCGGCGAGCACGGCGGTGGTTTTTCCGACGGCCGCCTTCGCGTTCTGGATCTTGTACCGCGCCACGTAATAGATCACGGCGCTGCTCACGCTCAGCCCGAGGACCGTGTTGAAGCCGCCGCCCCAGACCTGCATCTGGTTGTAAACGCCTTTGGTCGCCGTCGCGACGTTCCGCAGGACCAGGACGGTGGAAACCAGCCCGAGCGCCGAGCCGAACAGGTTGGTGCCGAAGGTGTTGACCGAATCCCGCACGATCTCGCTGCGGGCTTTCTTTTTTCCGCCGAAGCTCATACCGACGCTCCAATTTTATCGAGGATGGAGCTTATTATACCATTCCCGGCCGGAGAACACAACCGGCCGCGCAAACGGTCATTTCACCAGCTCCGCGAGGCGGCCCTTCACCTTCGCGCGGTCGAGGGCCCGGCCCGCGGCCAGGTAAAGCGCGGCGCTGGCACCCGCCTGCACCAGGTTGGCCGGGACCGACGCCAGCGGCACCGTGAAGCTGCGGTAGAGGAACACCTCCGTGCAGTAATAGCCAGCGACGCAGATCGCGCCCGCGGCCGCCGTGGCCCAGGCGTTGCGCCTGCCGAGTACGGCGGTGCCTTTGGAGGAAAAGCACAGCGCCATGGCCGCCTTGATGAGCAGGGTGGGCAGCGCGTAGGCGACGCTGCCCGTCAGCGCGTCGGAGAGCGCCTCGCCCACGGCGGCGGCCGCGACGGCGTAAGGCGCCGGCAGCAGGCTGGCCGCAAGGTAGAGGATCGCGTCCCCGAGATGGACGTACCCGCCCGTGCCGGGCGTGGGGATGTGCAGAACATAGGCCGTCACGACGAAGATCAGCGCCCCGAACAGGGCCGCCAGCACGCCGAGGCGGAGAGAACGGCTGTTTTTCATCAATTTCACTCCCAAACGGTTGACATTCCCGCGGTTCGCGTATTATCATAGCGTAGAACTGTTGCTTTTGAAATACACAGTTTGTAAAAATTTGATCAGTACACTTTTACATTTTTTGTTCCTCCCCCGCTTCCGGCGGGGGAGGAACAAAAAAGGATCGCCTCGTCATGACCGGACCCACTGTAACGAATGGAGGGAAGCGCCGTGCCCTACGATTATCTTCCGCTCGACCGGAAGTCGGCCGTGCCGCTGTACCGGCAGCTCTATCTTTCCATCCGGGGGGCGGCGGAAAGCGGCCGCCTGAAGGCGGGGGACCGTCTGCCCTCCGTACGCCGGATGGCGGCGGACCTGGGCCTGAGCTGCACCACGGTCGAAAGCGCGTACCAGCAGCTCTGCGTGGAGGGGTACCTGCGCGCCCGCCCGCACCGGGGGTATTTCGTGCGGGACGTGCGGCGGGACGTCTTCGCGCGGCCCGCGCCGCCGGCCTTCCGCCGCAGGGCCGCCCCCGCCGTGCGGTACGATTTCGGCACCGGCTGCGTGGACGGCGAGGCCGTCGACCTCAAGGCCTGGCGCAGGAACGTCCGGGGCGCGCTGAACCGGCGGGACGTTCTCGCCTCCTACGGCGAGAAGCAGGGGGAGACCGAGCTGCGCGAGGCGCTCGCCGCTTACGGCTATCAGGAGCGGGGCCTGGCCGCCTCCCCCGGGCAGATCGTCGTCGGCGCGGGGACGCAGCCGCTGCTTTTCCTGCTGTGCGGGCTGCTGGACCGCGGGGCCGTCGCGATGGAGGAGCCGGGCTTCCGGCAGGCGGAGCAGGTCTTTTCGGACTGCGGCTTCTCCGTTTTGAAGCTGCCGGGCGACAGCGACGGCATCCGCATGGACGCCCTTGAAAGCAGCGGGGCGAAGCTGCTCTTCGTCAGTCCCTCGAGCCGCGCGCTCACCGGGGCGGTCCTCCCGATGAGCCGCCGGCTGACCCTCCTCAAATGGGCGAAGGCGAACGGCGGGTTCGTGATCGAGGACGACTACAACGGCGAGCTGCGCTACCGTGCGCGGCCCGTGCCCGCCATGCAGGGCATCGCCGGGGGGCGCGGCGTCGTGTACCTCGGCTCGTTTTCCAAGCTGCTGCTGCCCTCGGTGCGCATCGGCTACATGGCCCTGCCGCCGGAGCTGCTGGCGCGCTACCGCCCGCGCGCCGCGAACTACAACCAGACGGCCTCCAAGGTGGAGCAGCTCGCCCTTGCGGAATACATCCGCAGCGGGCAGATGGAGCGCCACCTGCGCCGCCTGCGCAAGCGGTACGGCGCGAAGAGCGAGGCGCTGGTCCGCGCGCTGCGCGGGGCGTTCCCCGGCGCGGGCGTGCTGCTGCGGGAAACGCCGCTCACGGTCGCCCTGACGCTGAAAACCGGAAAAAGCGCGCGGGAGCTGTGCGCGCTGGCCCTCGCGCGGGGCGTGCGCGTGCAGCCGGACGAGGGCGGAGGGGTGCTGCTCGGCTTCGCGGGCATCCCGCCGGAGAACATCCCCGGCGCCGTCGAATGCCTGCGGCAGGCCTGGCGGGGCTGCTGATTTTTCCTTTACAACACACGCCCGGACGGCGTATGATGAAGATATCGAAAAGCGAACGGGAAAGGATCGGAAAAACATGAGAGCTTATCAGCGACTGCTCCAGTATGTGAAATACGACACCACGTCCGACGAAAACGCGCCCGAGGACGTCTGCCCCAGCACCCCGGGGCAGAAGGTCCTGGCCGCCGCCCTCGCGGAGGAGATGGAGGGCCTCGGCTTCCGGGACGCCCGCGTGGACGGGCACGGCTACGTCTACGGCACGCTGCCGGCCGCCGGCGCGTCCGACGCCCTGCCCGCCGTCGGCCTGATCGCCCATATGGACACCAGCCCCGCCGCGCCGGGCGCGGACATCCGCCCGCGCCTCGTGCGGAACTATGACGGCGGCGACATCGTGCTGAACGCAGAAAAGAACATCGTGCTACGCGCCGCGGAATTCAAGGACCTCGCGGACTACAAGGGCATGGACCTGATCGTCACCGACGGCACCACGCTGCTGGGCGCGGACGACAAGGCCGGCGTGGCGGAGATCCTCACCGCCGCCGAGACGCTGGCGGAGCGGAAGATCCCGCACGGGAAGATCGCCGTTGCCTTCACGCCGGACGAGGAGATCGGCCGCGGCGCGCGCCGGTTCGACCTCAAGGGCTTCGGCGCGGAGTTCGCCTACACGGTGGACGGCGGCAAGATCGGCGGGCTGGAATACGAAAACTTCAACGCCGCCTCCGCCGACGTGACCGTGCGCGGATTCAGCATCCACCCCGGCGACGCGAAAAACAAGATGAAGAACGCCGTGCTGCTCAGCATCGAGTTCAACTCCATGCTCCCGCCGGCGGAGACCCCCGCCCACACGGAGAGCCGCGAGGGGTTCTACCACCTGATGCGTTTCGAGGGTGCGGAGGAAAAGGCCGTGCTGCGCTATATCGTCCGCGACCACGACCGCGCGAGGTTCGAGGCCCGCAAGGCCCGCCTGCGCAAGATCGCGGAGTACCTCAACGGGAAGTACGGCGCCGGCACCTTCGCGGTCGATCTGCGCGACAGTTATTACAATATGAAGGAGAAGATCGAGCCGCACCGGGAGGTCGTCGAGCGCGCCGAAGCGGCCATGCGCGCCGCCGGCGTGGAGCCGCGCGCCGTGCCGATCCGCGGCGGCACCGACGGGGCCGTGCTCTCCTGGATGGGGCTGCCGTGCCCCAACCTGCCGACGGGCGGGCACAACTTTCACGGCCGGTTCGAGTATATCCCCGTGCAGTCGATGGACAAGATGGTCGAGGTGCTGGTGAATCTCGTCCGCGCGCCGGGCGGAAAGCCGGCGGAAACAAGATGACGCTGAAGCTGTCCGAGCCCGCCCCCGAAATGGAGGGCGAATACCGTTCCTTCGCGGACGACTGGGCGCGGAACGGCGAGGAGATCACCCCCTACTCCGCCAGGCTGCTGGACCGCGGCTACGCGCAGTGGCTGGACGACACCCTGCGGGGCGAAACCGAGGCGCGGGGGGACCGGGTCCCCGCCCACACGCTTTTTCTGACGGACGAAACGGGCCGGATCCTCGGCGCCGTCAATATCCGCCACCGCCTTACCCCCGCCCTGCTGCTGCGCGGCGGGCACATCGGGTACGGCGTCCGCCCGCCGGAGCGCCGCAGGGGATATGCGGAGCGGATGCTGGCCCTCGCGCTGTCCTTCGCCGGGCGGCTGGGCATCCGGAGGGCGCTGGTCACCTGCGACCGGAAAAACACCGCTTCGGTCAGAACCATCCTGCGCTGCGGGGGCGTTCTGGAAAATGAAATTCCCGACGGCGAAAGAGTGACCCGGCGGTACTGGATCGCCTTATAGCCTTGCTTCCCGGCCCTGCGCCCCGCGGCGATTGCGGGGCGCGTTTTTTTGCAATTAGCCGTTGACAACTTGCGTCAGCGGTGGTAAACTTGGAACCGGTAGTAAGGTATAGCTAACTCCGGCGGCGCGGGCCGCCGAAAAGGAGGGATTCCGGATGCCGCTGACGATGGCGAACTACGGGGAACCGCTTTCGATCAAAGCGATCCACGGCAAGGACGAGACGCGCCGGTTCCTGGAGAGCCTGGGCTTTGTGACGGGCGCGCAGGTGACGGTGGTCACCGAGATGGGCGGGAACATGATCCTGAACGTCAAGGAGACCCGCATCGCGCTGAACAAAGGCATGGCGAGCCGCATCATGGTCTGAGGGCGGCGGGATTCCGGCGAAAAGGAGGTGCGGAACATGGTGAGAACGCTGAGGGACGTGAAGCCCGGCGAGACCGTGACGGTGGAAAAGCTGAGCGGAGTCGGCGCCGTCAAACGCAGGATCATGGACATGGGCATTACGAAAGGCGTGCAGATCTTCGTGCGCAAGGTCGCCCCGCTGGGCGACCCGGTGGAGATCACGGTGCGCGGCTACGAGTTGTCGCTGCGGAAAAACGACGCCGCTTATATCTCTGTGGAATAACGCATCATCCGGTCTGTGCCGCCCGTGCGGCGCGGCAGGAGGTTAGCGTTGGCTAACTGAAAAGTAGGAGGATACGGATGGCTATCAAAATTGCACTGGCCGGCAACCCGAACTGCGGCAAGACGACCCTGTTCAACGACCTGACCGGCTCCACCCAGTACGTGGGCAACTGGCCGGGCGTCACCGTCGAGAAGAAGGAAGGAAGGCTCAAGGGGCACGGCGACGTGATCATCACCGACCTTCCGGGGATCTATTCCCTTTCGCCCTACACGCTGGAGGAGGTCGTCTCCCGGAACTACATCGTGAACGAGAAGCCGGACGCCGTGATCAACCTGGTGGACGGCTCCAACCTGGAGCGCAACCTGTACCTGACCACGCAGGTGCTGGAGATGAACGCCCCGGCGGTCGTCGCGCTGAACATGATGGACGTCGTGAAAAAGAGCGGCGACAAAATCGACGTGCAGAAGCTTTCCGCGGCGCTGGGGTGCGACGTCGTCGAGACCTCGGCGGTCAAGGGCGCCGGCTCGTTCGAAGCGGCGGAGCGCGCGATCCAGGTCGCGAAGCAGCATAAGAAGGTGCCGGTCCAGCGGATCTTCAGCGACCGCATCGAGAGCGCGCTCGACGAGATCCGGAAGCTGGCGGAGCCGTACATCGACCCGGAGCGCGAGCGCTGGAGCACGATCAAGCTGTTCGAGCGCGACGAGAAGGTCCTCGCGGAGACCCGCCTGCCGGCCGACACCGCGTCGAAGATCGAAGCGGTGATCGCATCGTGCGAAAAGGAGCTCGACGACGACTCCGAGAGCATCATCACGAACGGGCGCTACGAGTACATCAAAAAGCTGATCGGCAACTGCCTGCACAGGCACCGCGAGAAGCTGAGCGCCTCCGACCGCATCGACCGCGTGGTGACGAACCGCTGGGCGGCGCTGCCGATTTTTTTCCTCATCATGTGGTTCGTGTACTGGGTCTCGATCACCACCCTCGGGGATATCGCGACCACCTTCATGAACGACACGCTGTTCGGCGACTGGATCACGAACGGCCTGACCGGGTGGCTGGAATCCGTCCACGCGGCGGACTGGCTGACCGGGCTGCTGGTGGACGGCATCGTCGGCGGCGTGGGCACGGTCCTCGGCTTCGTGCCGCAGATGCTGATCCTGTTCTTCTTTCTCTCGGTGCTGGAGGATTCCGGCTATATGGCGCGCGTCGCGTTCATCATGGACCGGATCTTCCGCAAGTTCGGCCTTTCGGGCAAGTCGTTCATCCCGATCCTGATCGGCAGCGGGTGCGGCGTGCCGGCCATCATGGGCAGCCGGACGATCGAGAATGAGAAGGACCGCAAGATGACCATCATGCTCACGACGTTCATTCCCTGCACGGCCAAGACGGTCATCATCGGGATGATCGTCGCGACCTTCTTCCCCAACTCGCCCTGGATGGGCCCGCTGATGTATATTCTGGGCGTCGCGGTGATCATCGTCTCCGGCATCATCCTCAAGAAGACGAAGCTCTTCGCGGGCGACCCGGCCCCCTTCGTGATGGAGCTGCCCGCCTACCACGTCCCCGCGGCGAAGGGCGTGCTGATCCACATGTGGGAACGCTCGAAGGCCTTCATCATCAAGGCCGGCACGATCATCTTCATCGCCAGCGGCCTGATCTGGTTCCTCTCGGCGTTCGGCTGGAACATGGCGATGACCGACGACATTGAGCAGAGCATGCTCGCCACGCTCGGCCACGGCATCGCGTGGATCTTCGCGCCGCTCGGCTTCGGCGACTGGAAGGGCGCCGTCGCCACCATCAGCGCCCTGGCGGCGAAGGAGAACGCGATCGGCACGCTCGCCATTCTGAACGGCGTGGCCGACGCGGAGAACGACGTGGCCGTGATGAAGGGCATCGCCTCGATGTTCACGCCGATCGGCGCGTTCTCATTCATGATGTTCAACCTGTTCTGCCCGCCCTGCTTCGCGGCCATCGGCGCGACGGCCCGCGAGATGGGCAGCAGAAAATGGACTTGGTCCGCGATCGGCTATCAGTTCCTGACGGGGTACGTTCTGGCGTTCGTCAGCTATCAGCTCGGCAGCGTGCTGTTCTACGGACAGCCCTTCGGCGCCGGAGCGGTCATTGCCATCGTTCTGATCGCGGCCATCGTTTATCTCGTCGTCCGCCAGGGGTACGACGAGCGCGCGCACGCCCTTCGCACGACGGGCCGCGCGGACGCCTGATCCCGGCGGTTTCTCCCGAAAGGAAGGGATTCCATGATTTCGTTTCTGCTTGAAAATCTTTCGACCATTCTGATCTCCATCGTTCTGGCGGGGGTGGTGGCGCTGATCGTCGCCTACCTCGTCCGGCAGCGCCGCAGGGGCGGGCCGGACGAGTGCGCGGGCTGCGAGGTCACGGGCTGCCCCTACTGCCCCCCGCGCCGGAACGGATGACAGCGTAAAAACGCAGCGGCAGATTTGCGGCGCGGACCAAAAGGCCCGCGCCGCTTTTCGTCCCCCCCGCCCCGCGCCGGGGCGGCTCTATTTCCCGCCCCGGGCAGGCCGGCGGGCCGGAAGCGGGGCCCCGCCGACTTTTTTCTCAAGCTCCACCACGGCCAGCGGCGCGAGGGAAAGGGCGGCCACCACCAGCCACTGGCCGCCCGTGAGCATCGCCGTGCGGAACACGGCGTCCAGCGGGCGGAACACGATCACCGCCGCCTGAAGGAACACGCAGGCGGCGGCCGCGAGATTCAGCTTGCGGTTCGGCCGCAGCCCGGAGCGGAAAAAGACCGAACGCTCGGAGCGCATGTTGAAGGTGTGGGCCACCTGCGAGAGGCTGAGGACGGCGAACGCCATGGTCCGCCCGACCAGCGGCGCGGCGGGGTCCGCGTCGAAAAACGCGCGCCCGATGCTGTACGCCAGCAGGGACAGTGCGCCGATCAGGCACCCCTCCACCGTGATGGTGTAGCCCATCCCCCCCGCGAACACGCTTTCGCCGCGGCGCACGGGCTTCCGCTCCATCACGTCCGGGGCGATCGGCTCGACGCCGAGGGCCAGCGCGGGCAGCGAATCGGTCACCAGGTTGACCCAGAGCAGCTGGATGGGCTGCAGCGGATAGGGCAGCCGCAGCAGAAAACCGACGAAGACCGCAAGGATCTCCCCGATGTTGCAGCTGAGCAGAAAATGCACCGTTTTGCGGATGTTCGCGTAGATGCCGCGCCCTTCCCGCACGGCGGCGACGATGGTCGCGAAGTTGTCGTCGGTCAGGATCATGTCGGAGGCGGCCTTCGCGACCTCCGTGCCGGAGATCCCCATCGCGCAGCCGATGTCGGCTGCGCGCAGGGCGGGCGCGTCGTTGACGCCGTCGCCCGTCATGGCCACGACCTCCCCGTGCGCCTGGAACGCGCGGACGATGCGCACCTTGTGCTCCGGCGAGACGCGCGCGAACACCGTGTAGTCGTAGATGCGGCGCTTCAGCTCCTCCTCGGAGAGGCGGTCCAGCTCCGCGCCGGTCAGCACGGCCCCGCGGTCCCGCGCGATGCCGAGCTGCCGCGCCACGGCGGCGGCCGTGGCCGCGTGGTCGCCGGTGATCATCACGGGGCGGATGCCCGCCTTCTTGCACAGCGCGACGGCGCCCCGCGCCTCCGGCCGCGGCGGGTCGGTCATGCCGATCAGCCCGCAGAAGGTCATGCCGGTCTCCAGGGCCTCGCGGTCGGCGGGCAGCGAGCCGAAATCGCGGTAGGCTACGCCGAGGACCCGCAGCGCCGACGACGCCATGATCTCATTCTGCCGCGCGGCCCCGCCGGAGACGCACCGCCCGAACAGAAAATCCGGCGCGCCCTTCATCACGGCCCGGTATCCCCCGCCGGGCATGCGGTGCACTGTCGTCATCCGCTTGCGCGCGCTGGAAAACGGGATCTCCATCGCGCGGGGGTAGCGGCGGCGGTCCGCCTCGAGCGCGCCGGGCGACGCGGCGGCCACGATCGCGGCCTCGGTCGGGTCGCCCGCCACCTTGCCGCCGGCGATCTCGCAGTTCGTGCAGAGCGCGGCCATGCGCAGCAGCCGGCGCCCTTCGGGGGAATCCGGGGCGATCACGCCGTCAGGGCCGCGCAGCTCGACCACCGTCATGCGGTTCTGGGTCAGGGTGCCCGTCTTGTCCGAGCAGATCACGCTCGCGCTGCCCAGGGTCTCCACCGCCGGCATCCGGCGCACGATGGCGCGCTTGGCCGCCATGCGGCGCACCCCCACCGCCAGCGTGATGGTCACCACGGCGGGCAGTCCCTCCGGGATGGCGGCGACCGCCAGGCTGACGGCGATCAGGAACATCTCCAGCGGATCGACCCGCTGGAACAGCCCCATGATGAAGATCACGAAGCAGATGGCCAGCGCCCCGATGCCGAGGGTGCGCCCCACCTGCGCGAGCTTCTGCTGGAGCGGCGTCTGCGGCGCGGACTGGCTGCCGATCATGCGGGCGATGCGCCCCACCTGCGTGCGCATGCCGGTCTCCACCACCAGGCCGCTGCCGTGCCCGGCGGTGACGGCGCAGCCGGAAAACAGCAGGTTGTGCCGGTCGCCCAGCGGCGTGCCCTCGGGGTAGACCGCGTCGGCGGTCTTTCCCGAGGGCACGCTTTCGCCGGTCAGCGCGCTTTCCTCCGCCTTGAGGTCCACGGCCTGCAGCAGGCGCAGGTCCGCCGGCACCAGGTCGCCGGCTTTGAGCCTCACCAGGTCGCCCGGCACCAGCTGCGGCGCGGGCAGCACCGTTTCGCGGCCGCCGCGCACCGCGCGCGCCTGCGGGCAGGAGAGGCGGCGCAGGGCCTCCAGCGCTTTTTCGGCGCGGCTTTCCTGCACCATGCCGGTGATCGCGTTCACCACGACGATCACCAGGATGATGATGGAATCGATATAGTCGTTGTCCTTCTGCACCCAGGAGGTGACGAACGAGATCCCCGCCGCGATGAGCAGAATAATCACCATAAAATCCGAAAACTGCGCGAGGAAGCGGAGGACCAGGCTCTTCCGCTTCGGGCGCTCCAGCTCGTTCGGGCCGCAGTCGCGCAGGCGCTGCGCGGCCTGTTCGGGCGTGAGGCCCCGCTCCGCGCTGGTGCGCAGTTTTTCGGCGCATTCCTCTTTCCCCAGGCTCTGCCATTCCAAATTTATCATCCCCCGTTTTTTATTCATGTATATTCGCAATTCGTTGAAAATATGGTATAATATATTCCACCAAACGACGCGGAGGAACGAGCGATGGATGTCACGATATTGAATTACGTGCAGAACCATTTCCATAACCGGCTCACCAATTTCGTCTTCACTCTGCTGTCGCGCATCGGGAACGCGGGGGCGGTCTGGCTGGGCATCGCGCTCCTGCTCGGGATGGACCGGCCGACCCGGCGGTTCGCGTTCATGCTCTTTTTCTCCATCGCGCTCGCGCACGTCGTCAGCCAGATCCTGAAGCCCATCATCGGCCGGCCGCGGCCGTTCGTCACATACCCCGGCCGGCCCCTGCTCATCCACACGCCGGGGGGATACTCGTGCCCCTCGGGGCACTCCGCCTCCTCGTTCGCGGCGGCGACCATCCTCTGCCTGGCGGACAGGCACCTCGGTCTCGCAGCGGTGATCCTCGCCTTTGCGATCGCCTTTTCAAGGATTTTTCTTTTTGTGCACTACCCCTCCGATACCCTGTTCGGCTCTATACTTGGGGTATTAAGCGCCCTCCTGATTATCTATCTTTACAAGATCTGAGGGGCTTGGAGAAAAGTGGAATACAACATGTGTTTTTTAGTCCAAATATGAATAGAATATGTAGCGTGTTTCAGAGATTAGTGACAGGATTGACCATTTTTCGCTTGATTATTTCACTCTCTTGCTTTAGAATTATTCTGGAAACCGAAAATTTCGGTGACACAAATTCACAAAATCTAAGAGGGTGAACTAAAATGGTTAGGTTTGTTGGAAGGGCCGATCTGCCGGGCGTTTGTTTGAAGTATTACGTTTTCGGGAACCACCGGGAAGGGTACGGGATTCGGATTTCGGAGGAAAAGGGAAATTGCGCAGACCAGTACATTTCGCGTGACCTGACCGAGGTGCTGTGTCTGGCCTGGCAGCTGAGACGATGCACCGTTTTTCCTGAAAACCTCTGCGAAATCACGGAGGATCTGCTTTTCGAGGCCGCGGCTGTTGACAAATGAGTCCCGCCCCCTTATACTGGTAATCGTAAGAACGATTCTTAAAAAGGAGCGTGGATCCGCAATGAAAAAATATGTCTGCAGCGTGTGCGGCTATGTGTACGATCCGGCCAAGGGCGACCCGGAGCACGGCGTGAAGCCGGGCACCGCGTTCGAGGATCTGCCGGACGACTGGACCTGCCCCGAGTGCGGGGTCGGCAAGGATATGTTCAGCCCCGAATAACACCAGAAAGAAGCTTTATACAGAATTATGAGTGTCATCAAGCTGAAAACGAATCTGTATTCCGTCGGCGTACTGAATCCGGGGCTCCGCGTTTTCGACATCATCATGAGGTCGGATTACGGGACAAGCTATAACGCGTATCTGATCACGGGCCGGAAAAATATCCTGATCGACACCGTGCACTCGGACTATTTCGACGAGTACCTGCACAACGTCGAGAGCGTTCTCGACATCTCCAGGATCGACTGCCTGGTCATGAACCACACGGAGCCCGACCATTCCGGCTCGGTGGCGAAGCTGCTGGCGCTGAACCCGAACATCCGGGTCTACTGCACCATGCCGGCGAAAAAATATCTGGGGTCGATCGTCAACCGCCCGTTCGACTGCGTGACGGTCCGGCAGGGCGACAGACTGGAGTACGGCGAGGGCTCGCTGGAGTTCATCATCGCGCCGCTGCTGCACTGGCCGGACACCATGTTCACCTGGATGCCGGAACAGAAAACGCTGTTCACCTGCGATTTTCTCGGGTGCCATTACTGCGAGCCCACGATGACGGACACGGGCATCCATTACCCCGATCAGTACCGCGAGCAGTTTGCCTATTACTACCGGGGGATCTTCGGGCCGTTCAAGCCGTACGTGCTCGCGGGGCTCGACAAGATCCGGCCTCTTCCGGCGGAGCTGATCTGCCCGAGCCACGGGCCGTGCCTGACGGACGGCGCGCGGGCGCAGCGCGCCCTTTACCGCAAATGGAGCGCCCCCCGGCCGCAGGGGAAAAAGCTGGCGGCGATCCTGTACGCCTCCGCCTACGGCTACACCCGGCAGCTTGCGGAGGCGGCTTACGAGGAGCTTTCGCGGAACGACGCTCTGGACGTCCAGATGCGCGACGTCGTGTTTTCGGACGAGGAAGAGGTCGTTTCGCTGCTGAATTCCGCCGACGCGCTGCTGTTCGGCTCCTGCACCATCAACCGGGACGCGCCGGGCATCGTGTGGGCGGTCCTCTCGAAGGCGGACGCGATCAACACGCACGGCAAAACCGCCGGGGCGTTCGGCTCCTACGGCTGGAGCGGCGAGGCGGTCCCGATGCTGAAGGACCGGCTCACGCACCTGAAGTACAACTTCATCGGGGACGGCGTTCGGGTGGTCTTCCAGCCGACCGCGGACGACCTTTCCGCCATGCGGGCCTACGCCTCCGAAGTGGCGGGCAACATCCTGTAAGTCTGAATCAAAGCGGCGGTCTTGTCCGCCGCTTCAGTTTGTCGAAAAAACGATCAGGCGGTCTTTTCCGCTTCCCTGCAAAAAGACGCTCCCGAAACCGCCGTGTTTCGGGAGCGTCTTTATGGGAAAAAGAGGTTCATGGCCTGCATTTCAGCGGCGACCCGAAAAAAGAGCTGGCCGCGATCCTCTGCTCCGCCGGCGGGCTGAAATCCGCCGAGCTTGAAACGGTGTTCCATCTGACGCTCGCCGGAGCGTAGGCCGGCCGGGAGGCGTCAGCGCCGCAGGAGGTCTTTCAGCAGCTCCTGCGCCTTCTGCGGGTCGGCGCGGCCGCGGGACGCCTTCATCACGGCCCCGACCAGCGCCTTCAGGGCTTTCTCCTTGCCGCCGAGATAGTCCTTCACGGCGTTCGGGTTTTGCTCCACGGCCTGCCCGCAGAGCTTTTCGAGCTCGTCCGCGCCGACGCCCGCAAGGTCCCGCCCGCTCAGGAGCTCGGAAGCGGGCCTGCCGGTGTCGAGCATCTTTTCCAGCGTGGGCCGGACAAGGTTCCCGCTGAGCTTCCCCTCTTCCGCCAGGCGGAGCAGGGCGTTCAGGGCCTCGGGCGGCACGGCGACGCGGAACGCGTCCTTTGCGTCATCGTCCGGCAGGCGCGCGAAGATCGGCCCCGTGACGCAGTTCGCGGCCGCGCGCGGGTCGCGCAGTCCCTTCGCGGCCGCCTCGAAGTAGTCGGCGATCCTGCGGCGACCGATCAGCAGCCGCGCCTCGGCCTCGGGCAAGCCGTAGTCCCGCACGAAGCGCGCGAGGCGCTGCTGCGGGTCTTCCGGCATTTTGGCCCGGATGGCGGCGACCGTCTCCTCCGTCACGCGGATCGTCACGAGGTCCGGCTCGCGGAAATAGCGGTAATCGTGGGCGTCCTCCTTGCCGCGCATCCCCTCGGTGGCGCCGGTCTTCTCGTCGTAGCGGCGGGTCTCCTGTACGATGGGCTCGCCGCTTTCCAGCAGGTCGATCTGCCGGTCGGCCTCGTACCGCAGGGCCTTCGCCATATGGGAGACGGAGTTCATGTTCTTGATTTCCGTGCGGGTGCCGAGGGCCTCGGAGCCCTGCGGCCGGACGGAGACGTTCACGTCGCAGCGGAGCGACCCCTCCTGCATCCGGCAGTCCGAAACGCCGATATAGCGCAGGATCATCCGCAGCTTCTCCACGTACTCGACCGCCTCGTCCACGCTGCGCAGGTCCGGCTCCGAGACGATCTCGATCAGCGGGACGCCGCCGCGGTTGTAGTCGATCCGCGTATTGCCGCGCTCGTGGATCAGCTTGCCGGCGTCCTCCTCGAGATGGATGCGGTTGAGGCGCACGCGGCGCCCGTCGGAAAGGCCGACCCAGCCGTTCCGGCACAGCGGCATGTCGTACTGGGAGATCTGGTACGCCTTGGGCAGGTCGGGGTACATATAGTTCTTGCGGTCCATCCGGGAGACCGGGCTGATCGTGCAGTTCGTCGCCAGGCCGGCCATCACGGCGTATTCCACCGCCGTGCGGTTCAGCGTGGGCAGGGTGCCCGGCAGGCCGATGCAGACCGGGCAGCAGCGGGTGTTCGGCTCGCCGCCGAAGCCCGTCGGGCACGAGCAGAAGACTTTCGTTCGGGTGGAGAGCTCCACGTGGGTCTCCAGCCCGCAGACCAGCTCGTATTTCACAGTCCCGCCCCCATTCCCGCAGCCCGGTACGGCGCGCCGCCCGCCGCCCGCTCGTACTGGTACGCGGCGTTGAGCAGCGCGGCCTCCGAAAACCGGGGCCCGATGAGCTGCATGCCGACGGGCATGCCGTCCTTCCCGACCCCGCACGGCACGCTGACGGCCGGCAGGCCGGCGATGTTGACCGGCACGGTGCAGATATCCGTCTG
>ENA-UOOI01001797-UOOI01001797.1-fermentation-metagenome-genome-assembly--contig:-NODE-1797-length-20715-cov-5.304889_pt1 | contig 20715 bp, 16 predicted proteins | sample MGYA00245779_ERZ724027 | MGnify/ENA primary metagenome ERZ724027 (study PRJEB28704, sample SAMN03018318) | fermentation metagenome | biome: anthropogenic terrestrial biome; feature: soil; material...
TCAGATCTCACAACTACAGGCTCAATAAATTCCAATCCATCTATAGCCGAATATTTTTCATCCCTATCCAATAATGTGACATCTACCCTCTTTACAATGTATTTTTTCTTTAAACTGTCTTTTTCTTCTTTAACGACGAAGATATAATATCCGTTTGCATCTTTTCTAACTGCAGAATTTTCCACAAGAATATCATATATATCACTGCTGTTTTCAATTGTAATATTGCATGATTGCCCATAGATTTCTTGTTCAGATAGGACTCCGATCCTAACTTCATACATATCGCTTCCCTCAATTTTATCTATGGACAAGATTTCACCTTTAATCCCTGAATTGGTACCTGTGCTATTTATCTTGACTATACTGTTTTGATTTATATTTTCTCTTTCTTTGCTGTCAATACGCAGCTCACATATATAATCATCTGATACCACACCGATTACACCTATAGGAGAACTCAAAGTAACCGTACTTTTTAATTCCAAATTATACAAATGGATTATACCGCTGCGGTCAGCATAGATTGTACCGTCTTTATAAGTATTCATGGTTTTGTTTAATGATTCCAATTCCAGTTTCAATACATTTATATTAAGCTCTGTTTCTTTTATGGATATCTTTGTATCTTTTTTATTTAAGTGAAGACTGGATAAAGATTCACTGGAGGTTGTCATTTCTTGGTCCATAAATATATCATAGTCATTTTCCAATTCCTTGATTAAATTTTCTTGGGCTAAGACCTTACTATATGGCTCCGCCCCTATTTCATATAGTTTTTTTATTTTTTCGTATTCTTCCTTGGCGTTTTTTATTTTATCTTTATATTGCTTTACTTCCCCTTTTGTTTCAATATCATTCATCTTTGATTTTTGCTTTTCCATTTCGTCATTATATTTCTTATTCTCTTCATATAATCTATCTAATTTTAAATGAGCTAAGGAAATTTCATTCTCTTTTTTCATAATATCTTGCTTTAATAAATCCACTTCAGATTCTGTTGGTGTGATCTTCACAATGGCATCACCTTTTTCTACAGATTGATTTTCATCAACATATATCTCATGGATTTTGCCTTCTATATCGGAATAAACCTTGTAAGAATCCTTGTATTCAATTTCTGAATTCCCCGTTACTTTATGTACCAATTTCCCTTTACCGGGCATTGCTATAGTAACTAAAGGCAAATTGTAATTATATATTGTATTGGAGAAAAATGTTAAAATTAAAACAATGGTAAAAAATATACCCAACGCCATTGTAAGCTTTTTTGATTTATTCACAACGTTTCACTCCTTTAGCCCAGATGTCTGGATACCAATTTTAAGATAATCATGACAATAAAAAAATACTATTAGAATAGGGGTTGCATAAAAGGTAGATGCTGCAAATGAAAGCCCCAGCTGTGATTCACCCATACCTGCTAAAAATAATGAAAGGGGCTCCTTACTTCTATCTGTGATAAATATTATCCCTTGATCTATTAAATTCCAATATTCAATAAATGTAAGAATTGCTAGAGAAGCTATACCCCCTGTAACATTCGGTAAAACTACATAGAAAAATGTCTCAAGATGATTTGCTCCATCTATTTGTGCTGCTTCCAAATAGGATTTTGGCACAAGCTTCATATGCTGGTAAAGTAAAAAAACGCCTAAAGGGTTGAAAATAGCAGGGAGAATGATTGCCAAATAGCTCTCCTTTATGTGCAAAAATTCAGCTACAATATAGTTAGGTAATAGAGTAACCTGCAGCGGAAGCAGCATTACAACAATATACATAAAAAACAACACTCTCTTAAATTTAAATTCAAGCACAGTAAAGCCATATGCTCCCAATGCAGATACGACCACTTGACCGATTATAATAGGCACAGTAATTATCACTGAATTCCAAAAAGACTTAAGATAGACAGGCGTCTCAATCAACAATTTTTTATATTGTTCCAAACTCACTGGATTCGGTATTAGTTTAAAATCAATATATTTTTTATCCGGTTCAAAGATTGTTTTAATCAGTGCATAATTTTCATTAATTTCCCTTTCAGTCATAAAAGAATTTAAAATAGTGATAATCAAAGGTGAAATATAAATCAAAGTTGCTATGAAAAAAATAACAATTAAAACTGTCTTTATTGCTTTTTTTGAATTGATTTTCATATCTTTTAACTCCTATTCAGATAGATTTTTGGAAACTCTACCTTCAAAAATAAACATTACAATAATCAAACTAACTATAACTGTAATTAGAATTGATATTGAACTAACCAATTTAGGATAATTAAGTGACATAAACATATTGTTCATAAAATGCTGCAATATGTATATATTCTCATGTGGGTTATCCCCGGTTAATATATAAATCTCTTTAAAAACTTTAAATGAGTTTATAAAAGTCATGATAAATACTAAAAAAAATGTAGGTACAAGGTAGGTCAATGTTACAATCCTGAACTGTTGCCATCTGCTTGCTCCTTCAAGCTGGGCACATTCATAATAGGACTTTGGAATATTGTTTAGCCCTGCAATAAAAAGTATCATATTGTATCCGATATTCTTCCATAGAAAAATGAACACCATTATGTACATGCTGTACTTACTGTTTAGCCAATCCACTGCCTCAAAATTGAATATTCCTAAAAATTTGTTCAAAAATCCGTTCAAAGAAAAAACCTGCTTCCAAAAAAATGCCGTTGTTGCAGAAGGAATAGCCAGAGGAATCAAAAAAACCAAATTGAGATATTTACTAAAAACTTTTATTTTATTGCAAATCATAGCTAGTCCAAGAGAAATTATCATATTTAAAGGAATTGATATGCACATAAAAATAATTGTATTTTTGAGCCCTCTTAAAAAATATTTATTGTTGAATAAATCCCTGTAATTAATTAATCCGACAAAACTTTTGCTCAAAGGATTGTCTACGAAAGCATAGAACATAGAAATAAAATAGGGAATAATATAAAAAAACAAAAATCCCAATAGACTTGCAGAAAGCATCAAATACGCCGTCTTATTCTTACGCAATTTCCTCACGCTTTCCAAATTATTATTATTCATTAAAATACTTATCTACTCTATCTTGTATATTTTTACTTGCCTCTTCGGCTGTGCACACATCTTCAAAATAATTATACATTTCTTCATATATAATATTGCTTAAATTGTAGTCTGCAAATCTATTTACATCTACCTGTTCATACCAAGTTCTTAAAAGATTTTTGTAATCCGATATTTCAAAGGAAAATTCATCGGAATTCATCATTTCCGCATATCGTCCTGCAGAAGCATCAAAGGAACCCTTATTTATACCCGTAGTATAAAATGAAGGCATGCTTTGTACCTCTTCACTCATAAGAAAATAAATGAATTCCCATGCTAAATCCTTGTTTTCAGACTGACTGTTGATTCCAAAAGCGCTACCCATTCTCGCCATTACCTTCCCATTTTTATTGCAAATAGGCATGGATTGATAACTTATGCTATCATCATATAGGGTAAATGCAGCGGCTTGACTTGGAAAATCTATATCATAGGCAAAATGATACTCCATATTGTAGAAATCGATGGTACCCTTATCAAAATATCCTTCTTGATCCAGCTTCTTTGCATATTCTAAAATGTCTATAAATTCCTTTTTATCAAAATATGATTTCTTTTTATCGAAATCTATAAAGTCTTCAAGATTTTCCTCTACTAATTGATATGCTACTTCATAGGCTCTTCCTATTGAAAGGTAGGTGTTGTCCCTATTGGTATTGTCAACTAAATCTATTGCTATCTTTAACGCATCTGAATATGAGATTGACTTCAAGTTCTCATTGGGTTTTATCCCTGAATCATCGACCAATTCCTTATCGAATGAAATAATATCGAAATATACGCTTAAAGGCATTTCAAATTGTCCTTTTTCGCTTTTCCCCAAGTTGATTATATTCATAAAATAATTTTCCTCATCTATACCCTTTTCATCTATGTAATCGGTTAGATCTTCAAACACACCCATCTCACGATATTTTATCATAGGCAATGGATTGGTAAAAATAACATCAGCAGCTTTTCCCGACATTATCTTTGTATTTAATTGCTGCAGATAGCTTTCAGTTGAAAACTCCTCAGTTGGCGCAACGCTCATAACGGCACCGTCAGTTGTTTCAATAAATTCAGTTTCTCTAAATGTTTCAACATTTATATTTGTATTAGGGTATTTGTCCATAAACTTTTCGGCTGCAATATCTACAAATTCCATTTCATCCAAAAGAGAGACCGTTATTTCTCCCTCAATTTTTTTGTCTGCTTTCTCAGTTTGCGTCACTTCATCTGCATGATCGATAACGTCCTTTGAATTTTGTGTGCATCCTGAAAGGGTAATTAAGACACACATCAATAGCACTAAAATTCTTTTCATATAAATAACCTCCCGTTTCTATCCTTATATAAATTATAGGATAAAAATAGGAGGTTATTCCTTAGGAATTCCTTAGATTATTCTATAGGCAAACTAACAATTGCTTTAAACAAGTCTCCATCATTTTTCAAAATAATACTGCCGTCATGCAGAGATATTATCCCTTTAGCAATAGCTAACCCTAGACCTGTACCTTCTGATGCTCTGGATTTGTCTCCTCGCTTAAATCTTAAAAACAGTTCATTTAGGTCAAAGTCCAATTTGTAGTATGATATGTTTTTGACCTCTATTACTATTTCTTTATCATGGCAAGTTACTTCAATATATACCCTAGTATTGGGCAATGAATACTTCACTGCATTATCTATTAGATTATTGAATGCTCTTGAAATCCCAAGGCTGTCACAAAAATATTGAAGCTCCTTTGAAGATGACTCTATGACAATCTCTTTGTCTTCATTTTCGCAAATTATATTATACTCATAGGCAACCTGTTTTAACAATAAAATCAAATCTATATTTGTCTTAGAAAGTTTTACATTTCCGCTTTCCATCTTAGAAAGCTCAAACAAATCCTCAATTAATAGAAGTAATATCTTGGAATTTGACTCCGCTGCTTCTATATATCTTTTTAACTTCTCCTCCGCATTGCAGGTTTTGGATAAATCCAAATAATTTATAATAGAAGTAAGAGGAGATCTTAAATCATGGGAAACATTTGTTATCAGTTCATATTTCAATCTTTCGCTCTTTTTCTGTTCTTCAATTGCTTTTATATATCCATCTTTAATCAAGTTCACATTTTTTGCAATATCCGATACTTCATCATTTCCTACAACTGATACATCTCTTTCCAAATTCCCTGAGGCAATTTCTTTTATTTCTGATAAAACATGGTTTGTATATAAATTCTTGACTTTTATCATTTTAGAAATTGTCAAAGACAATATTATTATAATTATAAAATGCGTTGCTAAAGTATTGATGTTCTCCTTAATAAAAAAATATCCCTCAATTGAACTAATTGAACTGCCATTAAATCCACTTAGCATTGATATATATAATAAAGCCATCAGTATAAATAAGCTTAGACCCACAGGGACTCTTTTTAGGTATCTGTCATCCCACTTTCTCTTTAGTTCCATATAATTATCCCTATTAGTTCTCATCATATACAGTATATCTAAAAATAATATCATTCCAAATGCAGTTAAAACACTTAACATGCAAAATGATATTATTCTCCTTCTTAAGTTAGAAAATAATTTAAACATCTTGATATATTTATGTGAAAATAATAATATGATTGCGACAGAAAGTATAAGGGATATAACTTTAATATCTATAGGGATAGAGTCAAATTTATCGGATATATATGTTTGTCCTAATTTGAAGTTTTTAAAAATTAAAGTCAATCCAATAGCTATTAAAACCAGAAACGAAATACAATCAAAATATAATATGGACTGGAGTTTCAAATTATTTCTAATGGAATATTGAAAGTATCCCTGCAAGTTTTTTGTCATGTCAATGTATATATAGCCTTCTACAAACTCTTCATCCCCTATGTCATCAATTTCATTTAGGATTAAATATCTAATATCGGATTCAGATAGAAAGTCTTTATCATTTATATTTTTCTTTACATATACTGAAATAAGTTCTTCAGTATTGCTGTCATCAGGTAAATTTGTATACCATTTTCCATCAATCAAAAAATTGTAATATACGAAGGAATAATCCGTTAACTCCCGGCTGTTAAAATCATCATTTTTGATGGAATTATAAATTAATCTCATATAAGGTCCATAGTCAACCATTGAGTATACATGTTCGTCGAAAAAAAGGCTTCTATTGTTCCAAATAGATACGGAGAGCACTATACTCATACCTATCATAAGTATTGAAATGATATATAAAATTATTCTATTTGTCTTATTATTTGACATTTTATTCCACCATATATCCTTGTCCCCAAACTACCTTCAAGTAAATTGGGCGTTTTACATCGATTTCAAGCTTTGATCTTAAATTGCTTATATGAAACATAACTGTACTTTCAGAGTTAAAAAATTTTTGATTCCATACACTTTCATATATGGTCTTTATGGACAATACCTTGCCTTGATTTCTTGCCAATAAATATAATATCTTAAATTCCGTTGGAGTCAAATTGATAATCTCATCGTTTAACGTTACAGATTTGCTTTCATAATCAATTTTCAGTCCTCTAATTAGAATTTCGGAGTCCTTCGTGGGCATTTTATTTAAGTTTTTATATCTACGCAATTGAGCTTTAACCCTTGCAATTAACTCATCCTTACTAAATGGTTTGGTAATATAATCATCTGCGCCCGAGTCCAAGCCTTCCACTTTATCTTCTTCTTGAGATTTCGCCGATAAAAGTATTATGGGGATATTGTCCTTGTATCTTATTTCTTTGGTAGTACTTATACCGTCTTTTTCAGGCATCATAATATCCATTATTACTAAATCTATTTTACATAATCTCAAGCTCTCCAATGCATCTTTCCCATTTTCAGCTTGAAAAACCTGAAACCCTGCATTTTCTAAGTAAATCGAAATGGTCTCCACCAGCTGAATATTATCATCCACAACAAGTATTTTTTCCACTTATTTTTACACCTCTTTATGAAACTTTTCATAATTCTCAATACATATATTATATAATTTATCCGCCATCTATAGCAAACAATATTTCATTATTGCGCTATCATTTGGTACCCTTTGACAAAAATCCTAATTCGTATTATAATATAATACGAATTAGGATTTTTGGAGGTGTAAATATGACTGAACAGAGAGCGGCTATACGCAGGATTATGATTGCTGTTAATCGAATTGAAAATATTTATGAAAAGATATCCAAAGAGCTCGGTGTCAAAGCAAACATCATACGGCTTTTATATGCGCTTGACGATGGTATCCCCCACTCTCAAAAACAAATTTGTGAGGAGTGGTTGTTCCCAAGGACAACTTTAAATACAATCACAAAGGAATGTGTTGAAAAAGGATATATTACTCTTGAACAAATCCCGGGAAAACGCCGTGAGATGAATATTTGTCTGACGGAAGCAGGAAGGTCTTATGCACGTGAGTCTCTTGACAAGATTTATAATGCGGAGGAAACAGCTCTTGAAAAAGCCTCACCTAATGCTACAATGATTGACGAGTTAGAAAATTTTTGTGATGAATTGAAAATTGCTTTTAAGGTATGATATTTTAAATGCATCGTGAAGAAAGGAGTTAGGACTTATAAAAATGAATTTGAATATAAGAAAAATCGCGTCAAAGGATAAGGACATATTTTTGGCTATGAGCCGAGAATTTTATTCATCTGAAGCTGTTTTGCATGATATAGATAATGAATATCATAATAGAGCATTTAAGGAATTAATGCGTTCCGATATGTATCTTGATTGCTATATGTTCGAGGCAGATTCAAAAATAATCGGTTATGCACTTTTGAATAAAACCTATTGCAGAGAAGCCGGGGGTCCTGCTGTATGGATTGAAGAACTATACATAGTTCCTGAATATCAAGGACGTGGATGCGGAAGTTACTTCTTCAAGTGGATGGAGAAGCATATCCCTACTCAACGATATAGGTTGGAAGTTGAACCGGACAACAAACGGGCAATGATGCTTTATGACAAAATGGGTTATCAGAAGCTACCCTATGTTCAAATGATGAAAGAATAATTAATTAAATATATATGGAAAGCGGCGTAGCCTCAATGGATTACGCCGCTTCTGATTTATTAAATCTCTTATTCTTCTTCAATTATCCCAAGTTTTTTGAATATAAGCTTATATCCGTCAGCACCATAATTTAAAGATCTATTTATTCGACTTATGGTTGCAGTGCTTGCACCGGTTTCTAATTCTATTTGATTATAGGTTTTCTTTGCCACCAATAGTTTTGCAACTTCTAACCTCTGGGCAATTGCCTGAATTTCTTTTACCGTGCAAATGTCTTCAAAAAACCTATAACATTCTTCCATATTTTCTAATTTTAATACTGCTTCAAAAAAGCCGTCAGTCTGTGAATTTTGTATTTTTGAATTGTATTCCATTAATTATCCTCCTGTTTTTATATGCATGTTACATATTAATTCATTAAAGTGAAACTGCTCAAACTAGGGCGGTTAACATACCGCCCCATTTATCATATATATCTCATTTTCTAAAACAGTCCTACTATTTCTCCGCTAGGTAATATGTCAATGTTGTTAGCAGCCGGAACCTTTGGCAATCCCGGCATAGTCATTATATCTCCGGTAAGTGCAACTAAGAATCCTGCTCCTCTTGATACTCTAATCTCTCTTACGGTTACTCTAAAGCCTGATGGTCTTCCTAACAATGTCGGATCATCTGAGAGTGAATACTGGGTCTTTGCCATACATATCGGCATCTTATCAAAACCCATTTTTTCGATATTTACAATTGTCTTTTCACATGATTTTGTAAAATCTACTCCATCAGCGCCATAAATTTCTTTGGCTATTTTTTCAATTTTTACCTTTATTGGTTCGTCTGCATCATATAAAAGCTTGAAATTAGATTGTTTGCTTTCAGCTACTTCGACAACCTTTTTAGCCAATTCTATTCCGCCTTCGCCGCCTTTAGCCCAAACTTCGGAAAGAACAGCTTCTGCGCCTAATTCTTTACATCTTTCCAGCACAAATTTCAACTCAGCTTCTGTATCAGTTGGGAATTGATTGATTGCAACTATTGCAGGGACTCCAAATTTATGAATATTTTCTATATGCTTTTCTAAGTTTTCAAATCCTCTGGAAAGCTGCTCTAAGTTTTCTATACCTAATTCTTCTTTTTTAGCCCCGCCGTGATGTTTTAGAGCTCTTACAGTTGCAACTATTACAGCTGCATCAGGTTTTAAATCACCAAATCTAGCCTTTATATCAAAGAATTTTTCGGCGCCTAAGTCAGCACCAAAACCTGCTTCCGTTATTGTATATTCAGCTAATTTCAATGATAATTTGGTAGCTAACATCGAGTTGCACCCATGGGCAATATTGGCAAATGGTCCTCCATGAATTAAAGCAGGAGTATTTTCCAACGTTTGAACAAGATTTGGATCCATAGCATCCTTCATAAGTAAAGCAACTGCACCTTGTGCATGAATATCTTTAACAAATACCGGACTGCCGTCGTATCTATAAGCTATAATTATATTTCCGACTCTTTCTTTTAAATCCTCTAAGCTGGAGGCCAGACAGAAAATCGCCATGATTTCTGAAGCAACAGTAATATCAAAACCATCTTCTCTTGGAACGCCATTTGGTTTGCCCCCTAAACCTATAACGATGTTTCTTAAAGCTCTGTCATTCATATCCATGACCCTTTTCCAAACGATTCTTCTGGGGTCAATGTTTAGTTCATTACCTTGTTGAATATGATTGTCTAATAGTGCCGATATCAAGTTATGAGATGTGGTTATAGCATGGAAATCTCCTGTAAAATGTAAGTTTATGTCCTCCATAGGAACTACTTGTGCATATCCTCCGCCTGCTGCACCGCCCTTCATTCCAAAGCTTGGTCCCAAGGAAGGCTCTCTTATTGCAGTAATGGCAGTCTTCCCAATTTTATTAAGCCCCATTGAAAGTCCTATATTTGTAGTAGTCTTTCCTTCACCTGCCGGAGTTGGGTTGATAGCAGTGACTAAAATTAACTTTCCATCAGGTTTATCTTTCAACTCTTCCAAGACATCTAATGAAACTTTAGCTTTATATTTACCATAATTGATAAGGTTTTCATCACTAATTCCCAATTTAGCCGCTACATCATTTATAGGAATCATCTTGGCTTCTTGAGCAATTTGTACGTCAGTCTTCAAAAAAATCCCTCCTTACAAAATATTTTACATAATTATATGATACCCACAATTTTGTATAATTTACAATAATTGGGGTATCTCTATAATCATTTTTCACACTATAAAGTAGTATAACAAATTTCTTTTAATTTGTGAACATGAAATACAAAAAAAGACAAGGATATATTAAATTAGTCCAATATCTTTCCTATAGCAAAGACCTTCAAATTGAATGTTCCCTATATTATCGTATACGGCTTCTCTAGCTGATTGCAAATCTTTCCCTGCATTCGTTACAGATAATACCCTTCCCCCATTGGTTAAAAGTTTGCCACTCTTATATTTAGTGCCATTATGGAATAATATAATTGAGTTATCTAGATTTTTAATATCAATGTTAAAATCCTTTTTATATTCCTTCGGATAACCATTGGAAGTTAAGACTACAGTAATACATGAATCCTTAGACCAATTTATATCCCTTTTATCAATAGATCCGTCAATAACCTTTAGGAATAGCTCTACTATATCCGATTTTAATCTTGGAATCAACACTTGTGTTTCAGGATCTCCAAATCTTACATTGAATTCAAGTACCTTAGGTTTTCCATCGGCAATCATAAATCCTATAAAGAGTATCCCCTTAAAATCCATCTTCTCCTGTGTTAATCCATAAGATATTTTATCTAAAACATCTTCTTTTATTATCGAAGAAAGCTCATTTGTGAATATAGGATTTGGAGATATGCAACCAACTCCGCCTGTATTTGGTCCTAAGTCATTTTCATAGATTTTTTTGTAGTCTTTTGCACTTTCAAGAGGAATTATTTTTCCCTCGGTTACAAAACACAATAGAGATGCTTCTATCCCGTCTAAATACTCTTCTATGACTACCTTTTCGCCTTCTCCTCCAAATATCCTATCCACAAGTATTTCTTTTAATGCATTTATGGCTTCTTCTTTAGTATTGCAGATAATCACTCCTTTTCCTAAGCACAGCCCATCCGCCTTTATGACGAGAGGATAGGTAAAATCATCTAATGCTTTAACGGCATCTTCATAATTTATAAAGGATTGATATTTTGCAGTAGGTATATTATATTTTTCCATAAAGACTTTAGAAAATTCTTTGCTTCCTTCTAATTTTGCACATAGCTTATTAGGTCCGAATATCATAAGTCCATTTTCTTGAAATATATCTACAATTCCATTTACAAGGGGATCTTCAGGTCCTACTACTGTCAAATCAATTTTATTATTAATGGCAAAGTCTAACAATTTATCTATTTCATTAACCTGTATATCAATATTTTCTGCAATTTCCCTTGTACCGCCATTTCCGGGAGCGCAATATATTTTTTCAACCATTTTAGATTGGGCTATTTTCCAGCAAAGGGCATGTTCCCTTCCACCGCTGCCTATCACTAAAATTTTCATAACAAACCACCTTCTTTCTATTAAGTTCACTCTTCATTCTTAGTTCCTAGTTCTTCACTCTTTTCCAAAACCGGAGATCCTTCGTTTCACTCAAGGATGACAACAGCAATGAATTAGGGTTTTCAATTGTGAATTATGAACTGTGAATTGGATTAGTGTTTAAAATGTCTCATCCCTGTAAAGATCATTGCCATTCCATGCTTATCTGCTTCTTCAATTACTTCCTTATCTTTAATTGAGCCTCCCGGTTGAATAATCGCGCTGACTCCGGCTTTAGCTAATATTTCGATGGAATCTTTAAAAGGGAAAAATCCATCTGAAGCCAATACGCCGTTTTTTACTTTATCTTCCGCCCTGCTTATAGCATTCTCTACCGCCCAAAATCTATTGACCTCTCCTAGCCCAATTCCTATTGTGGCTTTATCCTTCGCAAGTATAACTCCATTGGAACTAATATTTTTTGCTGCCTTCCATGCAAATAACAAATCTTCCAATTCCTCATCACTTGGTTTTTTCTTTGTCACTACTTTTAGATCATCAATCAAAAGTTTATTGTCCCTGTCTTGAATCAATAATCCTCCCAATACATTTTTAAAATCCAATTCTTCATAGTTATTTTTCATTATATCTTCAATCTGAACCAATCTGATATTTTTCTTTCTGCTCAATATTTCAGTAGCTTCTTCACTGAAGGAAGGTGCTAACACAATTTCTATAAATATCTCATTTATTTTTTCAGCTACATCCTTATCAATCTCTCGATTAGCGGCAATAATCCCTCCGAAGATTGATTCCTTATCACATTCAAAAGCCTTTATATAAGCTTCCAACAAATTTTCGCCGCATCCTATTCCACAAGGATTGGAATGTTTTATGGCTACGATAGTAGGCTCGTCAAATTCTTTTAAAATCTTTAATGCTCCATTGGCATCATTAATATTGTTATAAGACAATTCCTTACCATGAATTTGATTCCCCGATGCTATAGTCCCTTTTACTTCAGATGCTTTTTTATAAAAAGCCCCGCTTTGATGAGGATTCTCTCCATATCTTAACTCTTGTACCTTTTTAAATGGGAAAGTTATTCTTTCCGGATATTTTATATTTTCCTCGCCATTAAAGAAATCTGAAATTACAGCATCATAGTATGCAGTATAATTAAATACCTTTCTTGCCAGATATTTACGAGTCTCAATTGATGTATCATCATGGTCCTTTAATTCATTAAGTACCTTATTATAGTCCTTTGGATCTACAATTACAGTTACATATTCATAATTTTTTGCTGCTGCTCTAATCATAGAAGGTCCACCAATATCTATATTCTCAATAATATCTTCATATGAGGATTTTGGATTGTTTATAGTTTCTTCAAATGGATAGAGATTGTTTACTACCATATCAATTGCCTTAATATGAAGATCTTCAACCGTCTTTACATGGGCTTTATTATCTCTTTTGTACAATAATCCCCCATGAATATACGGATTCAATGTTTTTACTCTGCCATCCAATATTTCAGGAAAATTTGTAATGCTTTCAACTTCAACAGTATCTACTCCGGCATCTTTTAAAATCTTTGAAGTTCCGCCGGTTGATATAATCTCCCAACCCAACAGACTTAAGTTTTTTGCAAATTCGGTTATTCCTTCCTTATCATATACGCTTATCAACGCTCTTTTCACAAAATCACTCCCTATTTATTCTCACTATTCTATCTTTCAGACTCAATTTATCATCGCAAAACAGGCTAATTGCTTCTACAAAAATTTTATGCTCAATCTTTAACACCTTTTTTTGAAGTTCTTCAACCGTATCATCATTATCAACTTTTACTACATCCTGTAAGATTATAGGTCCGGTATCAGTACCTTCATCTACAAAATGAACCGTTGCACCGGTATATTTAACACCATATTTTAATACTCCCTCATGTACCTTTGTTCCATAATAATTCTTCCCGCAGAAGCTGGGTATCAACGAAGGGTGAATATTTATTATCCTATTATTAAATGCCTCTATAAAACTTTTGGAAAGTATTCTGAGATATCCTGCCAATACTATCAAATCAATATTCCGCTGTCTAAATTCATATATCAATCTTTCGTCATATTCCTGATCAGTTGAAAATTCTTTGCGTGGTAAATACATATTCTCTATCCCTGCCAGTTTTCCTCTTTCCAATCCATATGCATCTTTTCTGTTTGAAACAATAAGTTTTATTTCTCCGTTTATATTTCCAGAATTGATATTATCAATTATTGCTTGAAGATTTGTACCGCTGCCTGAGATAAGAACTCCTATCCTCTTTGATGACATAGGACAACACCTTCATTTCCTCTTTTTACTTCACCCAAAAGATAAAATGATTCATTGATGGAATCTAAATAATTTGTTATTTCGTCTATTTCGTCTCTTGATACCACCAATACCATGCCTACGCCCATATTGAACGTGGAATACATCTCTTCCGTTTCAATATCTCCCCATTCTTGTAATAGTTTGAAAATATACGGAGTACTTATCTTTGACGTATCTATAAATGCTCCAAGTCCTTTTGGAAACATCCTAGGTATGTTCTCATAAAATCCACCGCCTGTTACATGGCATAACCCTTTAATATTGAACTTTTCTATTAATTCATAAACGGGGTCTACATAAATTCTCGTTGGTTTTAATAACTCCTCTCCTATAGTGCAATTTAATTCTTCAATATAGGTATTTAAATCCAAATTTTGCTTTTCAAACACAATCTTTCTCACCATTGAATAGCCGTTGCTGTGTATACCATTGGATTTTAACCCAATGATATAATCACCTTCTTCGATCTTACTGCCGTTAATTATCTTTCCCTTATCTACTACTCCGACACAAAATCCTGCTATATCATATTCGTCTTTATTGTAAAATCCGGGCATTTCTGCTGTTTCTCCACCTATCAATGCGCATTTTGCTTTTATGCATCCATTGGACACTCCTTCCACAATGCTGGCCATTTTTTCAGGAATAAGTTCCCCTGTAGCTATATAATCCAAAAAAAATAAAGGCTTAGCTCCTTGACACAGTATGTCATTGGCACACATTGCAACACAATCTTCTCCTATGGTATCGTGTTTGTCCATCATAAAAGCCAATTTTAACTTAGTACCTACTCCATCCGTCCCTGAAACCAATACCGGTTCCTCATATTTTGATATATCCAGTTGAAATAAGCCTGAAAATCCACCTAATTCCGATAAAACTCCTGGGATATGAGTCTTCTTTATAAAACTTTTTATAAGCTGAACTTCTCTATATCCCGCTTCTTTATCAACGCCTGCATCCTTATACGTTAAAGGCATTATAAAACCTCCTTATCAATTCACAATTCACTATGTTTTTACCTCTTACTTTTTTCCTTCCTCTACTGCGTATTCTCCTGTAAAGCACCCCTTGCAAAATCCATTATTACCTATAGCTTTTAATAATCCTTCCAAAGTCAAAAAATATAACGAATCCACTCCTATGAGTTCCCTTATTTCTTCTGCTTCCATATTTGCCGATATTAGATTATCCTTGCTTGGAGTATCCATCCCTAAATGGCATGGATAGAGCACCGGTGGTGATGCGATCCTCACATGAATTTCCTTTGCTCCTGCTTCTCTAAGCATATCCACAGTCCTTTTGATCGTAGTGCCACGGACTATCGAATCATCTACTAAGATTACTTTTTTGCCTTCTATATTTTCTTTAAGAACATTTAATTTGATTCTTACACCTTGCTCCCTTAACTCTTGGCTGGGCTGGATAAATGTCCGTCCAACATATCTATTCTTTATCATTCCCTCAGCATAGGGTATTTTGGATTCTTCAGCATATCCTATGGCAAATACTATCCCTGAATCCGGAGCGCCGATTACGATGTCTCCGTCAATTTGGGATTCCCTTGCCAATTGTTTACCAACTTCTATCCTCGATCTATAAATGCTTTTTCCATCCATAAAACTATCCGACCTTGCAAAATACACCAACTCAAATAAACAAGGCCTTCTCTCTGAAAAATTTTTTGATATTGTTTTTATTCCATTATCATTTATTAAAACAACTTCACCCGGTTCTATATCTCTAACAAAATCTCCTCCAATTGCATCAAATGCACAGCTTTCCGATGCCAGTACATAATCATCGCCTAATTTCCCTAAGGAAAGCGGCTTCAAACCGTTTGGGTCCCTAGCTCCTATCAACATATCGTTTGTCATCAATAATAGGCTGTAGGAGCCTATTATTTCATTTAAAGTTTTATTTAATGCATCCTCTAAATCAGCACATTGATTTTTAGCTATTACATTTGCTATAACCTCTGCATCTAAATCTGATTGAAGCACGGTATTTGATTCCTTCAATTTATCCCTAAGTTCATTGGAATTAACAATACTGCCATCGAAAGCCAATGCAAAAGCACCTTTTTTATAACCCATAACTACAGGCTCTGTATTTGTTTGGGTCTGTTCTTCATGAGAGGAGGCATATTTCACATGCCCTATGCCCATATTCCCTCTCAATCTATCAAAGATATCCTTTGAAAACACCTCATGAACTAATCCCAAATCCTTATGATAATCTAAAAATCCATTGTTATTAATTGCAATTCCACAGCTTATCTGCCCTCTATGCTGAAGTGCAAAAAGACCATAATATATTATTTGGGAAACACTGTTTGAATTTTTGCTAAATATGCCAAATACACCACTCAAATTTACTTCCCCCTTACGAGTTAATCTGCCTATCCATCATAATAACTTCTTCCGCTATTTCCTTCTTATACTCTTTAAATTTCTTTCTTAACTCCGGATATTTGATTGACAACATCTGTACTGCCAGTAGTGCTCCATTTTCTCCTCCATCAATTGCTACGGTCGCAACGGGAACTCCCTTTGGCATCTGTACTACAGAAAGCAATGAATCAAGTCCGTCCATGGTAGATGATTTAGCAGGAATACCTATTACCGGAAGCGGTGTAATGCCTGCTATGATCCCTGCAAGATGTGCCGCCTTTCCGGCTATAGCGATGATAACCTCTATGCCGTTTTCTTCTGCTCCATTTGCAAATTCCAAGGCTTTATAAGGGGTTCTATGAGCTGATATGACCCTTGTTTCATAATCTACTCCAAACTTTTCTAAAATTTTAATCACCTTGCCGCTTATTTCCTTATCTGAAATACTTCCCATTACTATGCTGACTTTCATTTTTTCACTCCTAATCAAAGTATTTTACACCTGATTTAAATATTTTGTGTGTACCTTTTAAATCTATATTCTTATATATATTGCTGTCCAATCTTTCAATAGATGCGACTGTTCCTAAAATTCTTCCGTCTTTACTGCTTAGCGATTCTACAGCCATTTGTGAGCCTGTAGGATTGGATTTATAGAAGGTAGTTGCCACTTGTCCGTTTTCGATTAACTTATCTGCATTTTCACCTAAAATGATTCTTCCTTCCTTTGTAGCCAACGGTGAAGTATATATTTCTCCTACTTCCATACAATTCATCCATGGCGATAGATTTGAAATGACTTCAATATCCGCAAAGTCGGATAAAAATTTTCCTGAGCTATTATAGGTTAAAAATGGCGAAACATCTATAAGTCCCAATCTCAGCAATCCTGCCAGCCCTTCTCCGATTCCTAAGATCAATCCATCTTTAACATTTAAAAATTCATTCAAGGACTCTTTTACATATGGATTTGAGAAGATAAGTTTTATTAGCTTTCCGCTTTCTTCAGGTTCATCTCCATAAATTTGTCCATTTGGAAACCCTAGAATCTGACATTTCTCTATTTTCTTTGAAAGCTCTTTGAAGGACGATTCTATATATTTTTTATTCAATGATTTAAACACAAATGTTTCAACTTCTGCACCTGCATTTATAAAGCTTTGTGCCATATCGTATTCACCATGAGTACCGGTAAATATCGGAATCAATACCCTTGGCTTAACAATTTTGTGTTTGCTCTTTGCAATTTGCCCTCTATTATAGGGTTTGATTGAAGCTTGTTCGGAATCTCTATTTATTGGAAATACATCATTTAATGTACCTTCCCATTTTGCTGTTAAATCTTCTAATTCCATTGTTTCATCATTTATAATTATTTTTTCTTCTTTTATTGTTGTTCCGACTAAATCATAATCAATTCCTTCAAATAACTTCTCTATATTTTTATCGCTCTCTATCTCTAAAATAATTGAACCGTATAGAGGCTTAAATATTCTATCCAGAATATCTTCATTGAACTTAAATCCTATTCCATTTCCAAAGGACATTTCTGCAATATTTCTGGCTATTCCGCCGTATTTAATGCTGGATGCGGATAGGACATATCCCGTGTCTATTAATTCTTTTATTCTGGTATAATTTTCTTTAAGCTGATCGAAATTCACCAATCCTTTATCATCTATGTTTAAATTTATAATTACTACATTTGAATTTACCTTTTTAAATTCCTTTGAAACAATATTTCCGATCTTTTCAGTTGAGACAGCAAAGCTAAATAAGGATGGAGGTACATTCAATTCACCAAAGCTTCCGCTCATACTGTCCTTGCCGCCTATACTTGGTAAATCTAAGCTTTTTTGAACTACAAAGGCACCAAGCAAGCTTGCAAAAGGCTTCCCCCATTTATGTGGATTATCTCCAAGTCTTTCAAAATATTCTTGGAAGGTTAATCGTATCTTTCTATAGTCCCCTCCTAATGCAACAATTTTTGCTATGGATTCAATAACTGCATAATATCCGCCATAAAAAGTACTCCATTTCCCCAGTTTTGGATCATATCCGCAGGTGAATATCGAACAAGTATTAGTATTCCCATTTAATACCGGAATCTTCGCTACCATTCCCTCTTGAGGAGTTAATTTATATTTCCCGCCCAATTGTGCTAATACTGTTCCTGAACCTATAGTATTATCAAATCTTCCTATAAGTCCTTTTTGAGATGCTATATTTAAATCGGATAAATTATCAATGAAAGCTTTGCATACATTCTGGTCCTCTGCATGAACTGGATTTTCACTTAAATAGAACCCACTTTTAGGATTGGAAATATAGGCTTTACTTTCCTTTCGGATGCCATTGGTATCTAAAAATTCCCTATCTATATCAGCTATAATTTTCCCATTAGATTTCATTTGAAGCCTATTTTTATCTGTAACTTCTGCAATTACAGTTCCTTCTAAATCCTCTGCTTCAACTAATTTCATAAATGCTTCTATATCATTCTTGCTTATGACAACTGCCATTCTTTCCTGAGATTCGGAAAGTGCTATTTCTTCACCATTTAAACCCTTGTATTTCAACGGAACTTTATCTAAATCAATTAGTAATCCGTCAGCCAGTTCTCCCACAGCTACCGCTACTCCTCCGGCTCCAAAGTCATTGCATTTTTTAATCATTTTTGTCGCTTCCGGATTTCTAAAAAGCCTTACAATCTTTCTTTCCAATATAGGATTCCCTTTTTGTACTTCTGCTCCGGCTGTTTCCAATGATTCCTTGGTTTGAACCTTGGATGAGCCTACTGCTGCTCCCAAGCCGTCTCTTCCGGTTCTTCCTCCCAACAGTAATATCAAGTCGGTTGGCTCCGACTTTCCTCTAAATACTGATGCCTTTGGTGCTGCAGCAACCAATGCTCCCAGTTCCAATCTTTTTGCAACAAAATCTTCATCATAAAATTCATTTATATATCCTGAGGTAGCTCCTATTTGGTTCCCATAGGAACTATAACCTTCCATAGCTGTTTGAGTAATCTTTCTTTGCGAAAGCTTTCCTTCCAAAGTCGCATCAAAGCTTTGTCTCGGATCAGCTGAACCCGTAATCCTCATTGCTTGGTATACAAATGCTCTGCCTGACAACGGATCTCTAATACCACCACCAAGGCAGGTAGCTGCCCCACCGAAGGGTTCAATCTCTGTAGGATGATTATGGGTTTCATTCTTAAACATAAGAAGATACTTTTCATCTTTATTATCTACATCCACATCTATTTCAATGCTTGCTGCATTTATTTCATCCGTTTCTTCCTTATCTAATAACAATCCCTTTTTCTTGATTTCCTTCATATTGATAGTAGCTAAATCCATTAAACATATAGGGCGATCCTCTTCACCATAAACAAATTTTCTAGAGGCTAAATATTCCCCATAAGCCTTTTCAAATATTTCTTTATATTTCCCTTCTTCAAATTTAACATCATTTATCTCTGCCATAAATGTGGTATGTCTGCAATGATCTGACCAATAGGTATCAATGATCTTTAATTCCGCTATGCTTGGATCCCTTTTTTCACCTTGAAAGTATTTCCGGCAAAATAACAAATCGTCAGTGTCCATACCAAGTCCAATCTTATCCTTCATATCCCTAATTTGTCTTTCACTCATATTAACGAAACCAGACGCAATTTCCGTCTCCTTCACTGCATCTCTTTCAATTTCATAGTTAAAAGACTCCAATTCAACTTCTTTACATTCTATCGGATTGATATAATAGGATTTTATTCTTTCTAATTCTAAATCGGATACATTTTTTAAAACAATTATCTTTGAATGATGAACATCTATATCTTCAAAGTTCAGATATTTACGTATCATCTCTTTTGTAGAATCTTCCCGCTGATTAAATTGCCCTCTATGATATTCAATGCGAAATGCCTTTTCACCATCATTTAATGTAATACTATCCTTATAAAGCAAATCAACATTCGGATCAAATAGAAGTTTTTCTATTATCTCTTCTGTCGAATGTTCAGTTGCGTTTATTAAGTCATAAACATTTAAAACCCTAACATACGAAAGACTGTCAATACCTAAATAATTCTTGAATTCATTCAACAAATTTTCTGCTTCTGCATTTACGTTACTTTTCTTTTCTATTATAATCCTTTTATATTCCATTTTTATCCTCCTTAAAATCATAAAGCCCAGTCAGGTAGGTGAGCGAAACCTACCCGACTGGGCTTTTATCCCTTCGGTGTAATACTTAAAA
>ENA-UOOI01001798-UOOI01001798.1-fermentation-metagenome-genome-assembly--contig:-NODE-1798-length-20711-cov-3.771543_pt1 | contig 20711 bp, 13 predicted proteins | sample MGYA00245779_ERZ724027 | MGnify/ENA primary metagenome ERZ724027 (study PRJEB28704, sample SAMN03018318) | fermentation metagenome | biome: anthropogenic terrestrial biome; feature: soil; material...
GAGCATCTGACTGTTAATCAGAGGGTCCTTGGTTCAAGTCCAAGAGGAAGAGCAGGAAAACGGGTCGGAAGGCTCGTTTTTTTTGTTGTATAACTATGGATCTTTCCCTCTCCGAAAACAATTTCTGATAATTGCCCGTTTAAGACGAAAGAACAAGGGAAGGTGATAAGATGATTGGAGGGAAGGTGGAATGGTTGATCTGATGATATATTAATATGCCAATGTGCTGATCGGTAAATCTGTTAATTGATATTTATATGAAGAGAGTGTTGATTGCATACCGCCTGAAGCCGGAGGGACTGAAAGCGCTGGAAGGGAAATATGAGGTTGCTTTGCCTGTCGATAAATCGTACTTTACCAGAGAGGAAGTGATGGAACTGATTCCGAATTACGAGGTACTTGTCCCCAATTTCAGTTTTTATACCGATAAGGAGATCATGGACAGGGCGGTGAAACTGGAGTTGATCTCTAATTACGGTGTGGGGTTCAATAATATCGATGTGGATTACGCCACAAAAAAAGGAATTGTGGTCACAAATATACCCAACAGTACACGCGAACCCACGGCTGAATTTGCTTTCGCGCTCCTGCTGGCAGCCGGGCGCCGCATAGGCTACTATGATCGTAAATTGCGTACTGACGAAGGGGTAAGCTGGGGTATTTACGCCGAGGGCGGCTTGCCGGTATATGGAAAAACATTGGGTATTATTGGTATGGGACGTATCGGGCAATCACTGGCGCGCCGTGCCGTGGCGTCGGGTATGGAGATCATCTACCATAACAGAACCCCGCTGGAAGAAGCGGTCGAGCACCTATATAATGCGCGATATGTCGCATTTGAGGAACTGCTCAAAACGGCCGATTATATTTCGCTGAATGCACCTTATACAACTCAAACGCACCATCTGATAGGTGAAGAGCAACTGAATAGGATGAAACCCACCGCGGTATTCATCAATACGGCCCGTGGCAGTATAGTGGATGAGAAGGCGCTGGCAAAAGCACTGAAAGAAAAGACGATCTGGGCTGCCGGATTGGATGTGTACGAGAATGAGCCGCATATCCTTCCGGAACTGCTGCAACTCGATAACGTGGTGCTTGCACCTCACGCTGCGACCAAGACAATAGAAGACCGTATCAACATGTCGGTTGAGATGGCGCAGAATATCATAGGATTTTATGAAGGGACCTACTCCGTATCGCGGGTAAATTGATTTTGGACGGAACAGACGCAAACGAGAGAGGAGCATTAGACAACAAATGGTACAGACACACACTTTATTGAACGGTTTACGCATCATTCACCGTTCTTTTCCATCCGACATATCCTATTGCGGGATTGCGGTGAACACCGGCACCCGGGATGAATTTCCCGGTGAGCACGGCATGGCCCATTTTGTAGAGCATATGCTCTTCAAAGGTACGGAAAAACGCAGGGCGCACCATGTTGTTAACCGGATGGAAGATATAGGAGGGGAACTCAACGCCTACACAGCTAAGGAAGAGACATTTATTTATGCTGCCTTTCCCGGGGAATATTTATCCCGTGCGATGGAGCTGTTGAGTGATATTGTCTTTCATTCACAATTTTCTGACCGGCAGATCGAAAGGGAACGGGAGGTAATCATCGATGAAATTCATTCATACAACGATTCGCCTTCGGAACTGATATATGACGATTTTGAAAATCTGCTGTTCGCCGGCCACGATCTCGGACACTATATATTGGGCGATCCTGAAACATTACATTCATTCACTACCGGAAATATGAAACGCTTTGTCGAACGGCAGTACCGGCCGGCCGGCATGGTTTTTTTCTCTTTTGGAAAAACACCCTTTTCAAAAGTGGTCCGTCTGGCGGAGAAATTCTTTTCGTTCGCATCTAACCCGTCGAGCGGAGCATTCTCCGTCAAAAGGAGGATTTCTCCCGGAATCCTGGTTCCCACAAAAACAGAGATGCAAAAAGATACTTCCCAATCACATGTAATAATGGGGTGGAGTACATTCAGCATGCATCATCCTCATAAATATGTGTTGTATATGATCAATCATATACTGGGCGGAGGAAGCCTGAACAGTCGTCTCAACGTTTCGCTCAGAGAAAAACACGGACTGGTATATAATGTAGAATCAAATCTGACATTGTATTCCGATACCGGCCTGTTCACCATTTACTTTGCTTCTGATCCTAAATTCAGGAAGAGATGCCTGCAGCTGATCGGCAAAGAGATTGAGAAGATTATGTCTGCGGAATTAACCCCCATGCAACTGATGCGGGCCAGGCGGCAGTGGAAAGGACAGCTGGGTATTGCCGCGGAAAATCATGAAAACAACGCGTTGGGAATGGGAAAGACCTTTTTGCATTTTGACCGCTATACGCCGTTGACCGATCTCTATACCCGAATCGACCGGATCACGCCCCAGGAGATCAGGATAGTCGCCAACGAAATATTCTCGACCCCTCCTTTTGAGTTGAGTTATATATGATCTGATCTGCAGAATGCCTCTTTCTGTTGAAATATAGGATTTTATACGAACAATAATCACCGCCGGATGTTTTATTCCGTAGATTTTGACGTTTGAAAGAGAATATCTGACAAAACAATATCCGACTGCGGGATGTTGTATCTACAGTTTTTGAACTATTTCTGAAAGGAGTAGTTTGAATTTATTGAAGAGTATGATTTTCAAACGAACAAACTAACTGGATTTTTAACTAAATGAAAAAAATTATGAAAAAAATGAGACTTTCGCTGATCGCAGCGATGCTTGTCCTGGTAACGGCGGCAAGCGCACAGGCAAACCTGGGAGTAAAAGGTGGTGTGAACATGTCGAACTTTTATGGTGACGAATTGGACGATAAAAATGTAAAGATCGGTTTCCATGTAGGTTTGGCGGCTGATTATGAATTTATGTACAACAGCGCTATTCAAACAGGGTTGTTCTTCACTACCAAAGGGTTCAAGACAGAGAATGTTGACTTGGATGCCGAATACACAGAAAACCTGATGTACCTGCAACTGCCCGTTCATTATGCTTATAAGCTGGATGTTTCACCCGGAACCCGTATTGTTTTTCATGCAGGTCCTTACGCCGCATATGGAGTGGGTGGCAGCAGAAAGGCTTCAGTGGGTAATATCTCCGGTGAATGGGATGTGGATAAGATATTCGGCGATGGCAACAGGCAGTATAAGCCGTTCGATGCCGGTTTAGGCCTTGGTGTGGGCGCCGAATTCGGGCAGATAATATTCGATCTTGGCTGGGATGTGGGATTGGTGAATATCTCCAATGTCTCGGACGGAAATATCAAAAACCAGAACGCTTACCTCTCTGTGGGATATAATTTCTGATCCATAGTAGAAAATAATTGTAGTAAGCTGATTATCAATCGGGATGGCTCCAAAAGGGTCATCCTTTTTTTACAAACCGAGCAGGAACTGCTCTATGGCCCCTTTCACCTCGGGACGGGTTCCATTGAACTTATTCACCATTATAGTGAAGGCATATTTCTTATTGCCGTCGATAAGGTATCCCGAAAAACATTGGACTCCTCCTATACTACCGCTTTTTGCCGCTACCTTCCCGCTAAGCCTGGTATTCTGCAGGAAAGACTGCAACGTTCCTTCCTTCCCGGCTTTCGGTAACGAATTGAAGAAGGCGGCGGAGTGTCTGCTTTTACCGTACATATGTACCAGCAAATCGGTCAGGAATTGTGCACTCACTCCGTTTTGAGGGGCCAAACCGCACCCGTCGTACATCTGTAGCGAGGTGGTGACGAGCCCGTTTCTTTTCCAGTGTTCCTGTGTATATTCAATCCCTGCTTGCAGTGCATCGGCATAGATATCGCTCCTGCCGCTGCCGCCGATAGTGCGGATCAGATGTTCAGCAAAATGATTGTTGCTTTCCACATTTACCTCCCGGATGATATCCTTCAGAGGGCGCGACGCCTGTGTAAAAATCACTCTGCCGATGCGATAAGACTGCGTCCTGTCCGCCGTGCAAATCGCTGAAAGATAATCCGTACGGGCTGTCTCCACCTTCCCTGTCTGCAATCCGGCGCGGGAAAGGTGATCGGCCAGGGTTTCCCCCAGCAGCAATCCCGGGTCGGGGATATCGCCTTTGATGCTGAATTCAGTCCTTCCGCCCGGGATGTTTCCCCTCACTGTCCGGTTATATGAAAAGGGAGTACCGTAAATGTAACCGTTGTCGCGTCCGGTACTGTTGAGCGTAAGCGAATTTTGAAAGGTAAGACCCTTGATTTCTGGTTCTGTACGCAGGATGCGGGGACAACTGCTTCTGTCGGTCGTATTAAAAAACAGCCGGTAGCTGTTATCAAAAATACTGATGCCATAAGCACCTGCCGCATAGTAATTCCCCATGTCTATCCAGGTCCATTCGGGCGAAATACCGTCATAACCGAATAGATTATCTACTACGTAGATGGAATATTCCCTGTCCGTGGGAAGGATCTTTTTCAGGGCATCGGCGCTATTGATAAAAAAAGCGTTCGGGTTTTCCCCGAAGGCTTCACTGCCCAGCGTGGGGTCACCGGAGCCAAGCACCAGAATACGCGACGGATCATCGGCGTCGAGCGCCACTTCGGTCTTGTACCGATAGTTGTCGCCGAACATTTCCAGCACTGTGGCAGTAGTGATCAGTTTCAATACCGATGCCGGCGTGAGCGATTTTTCGGCATCATACGAAACGATGCTTCTTCCGCTTTCCAGTTCCACCACGGAGATACCTACCGACGCATGTTTCAGGGCAGGATGACTGATGAAACGCTGTAGCGGGGTTTGCGGATAGGCGAATCCGGCAAAAAAAAGAAAGAGGGCGGAGAAGAGATACTTAGTCATGGATACATTTCTTTGATTTTTACAAAAATAAGAAAAAAATTACAGATCGTTCTATTTATTACGCTCATTCTCTCCTAATAAGTAATGGAATTTCTTAAAAAAAATCCCCATTTTAAGGGATTGTCATCACTGTTCAAAAGAGGTATTTTTGTGAACTATCCACATTCATTTCCAAAATTCAATCATATGACAGACAATAAAAATTTTGAGGTAATCATCATCGGCGGAAGTTATGCAGGGCTTTCCGCAGCAATGGCATTGGGGCGTTCATTACGAAAAGTTTTAATTATCGACAGCGGAAGACCCTGTAACCGGCCAACACCCCATTCACATAATTTTATTATACAGGATGGAGAAAACCCAGGTACGATTGCGGAAAAAGCAAAAAAACAGGTTTTGAATTACAACACCGTGAAATTTCATAACGACCTTGCCATAAGGGGCGAGAAAACTGACACCGGTTTTGAGATTACTACGCAAACAGGTTCTATATTCGTAGCAAAGAAATTGGTTTTTGCCACAGGTGTAAAAGATATCATGCCCGACATACCAGGCTTTTCAGAATGTTGGGGGATTACAGTCATTCATTGTCCCTATTGCCACGGTTACGAAGTAAAGAATGAGAGAACAGGTATTTTAGCCAATGGATATTTTGCCTGTCACTATGCACAATTAGTGCGAAACCTTACCAAAAACCTCACTATTTTCACTAACGGTAAGACCGAATTTACTCCGGAACAAACAGGCAAATTTGCCAGACACAACATTCTGCTGATTGAAAAAGAAATTATTTACCTCAATCACGAAAACGGAAAGATCAGGCAAATTGTCTTTGAGGACCATTCAACTTTTGCACTCAAAGCCATTTACTCACGTCCTACATTTGAACAACATTGTAAAATACCCGAAATGTTAGGTTGCGAACTGACGGAACAAGGGCTTATCAAAACAGATATGTTCCAGAAAACAAGTGTAGCCAATGTTTTTGCTTGTGGCGACAATACAAGTCCGATGCGTTCCGTAGCCTATGCGGTGGGTGCGGGAAATATTGCCGGTGCAATGGTAAATAACCAAATGACCGAAGAGGAATTTTAGTGAAAAAACAGGGATTAATGAACACAATGTCTATTCTACAAATATGAACAAAAACAAAATCAACATGAACAGAAATAAATTACTTGCCTTCATATATTGATAATCCTGTGGACTTCTTACCGGGTGTTGAAGAAAGGCAAAGAGAGCCGCAAGTCGAACTTTTTATTCCCGGAGTAGTACTATTTTTTCGTCTACTTTATCAATAAAGGCATGGTATTTCTCCGGAACCTCACTTTTCATTCTATCCAAGTGCCAATATTTTCTCACTCCTTTTACATTGTATTCTATATATAATCCTCCGTAATCGACGCAGTCGGGGCATCCGATCACGGATTTAGATTCTTTCAGTAAATCAGAGGGAAAATAACCCAGCAGATCTTTCACTTCTTCAAATTGGTTTTGAGATAGTTGAGCGAAGTTTCCGGTATAGAACCCATCTGAATAAAGCGGAGGATATTGTGTTCGTGTGTCTTTAAATAATTTATTTTCCTCCAATTTATAAAAAGCAATACAATCTCCACTACACATACTGTGGTAGCTTCCGAAAATAATATAATCCTTATCGGCAAGCTTTATTTCATTTTTTTCGCATGAATGAAACAGGACAGTCAGGCAACAGACCAAGATTGTAAAAGATTTTTGTACCATAATGATGAATTTAATAAAATAAATTTAAAAAAATAAAGCGTTCCGACTCCGTAACTGTTTATATTGACGAAAGAATATTACCGAATGTTGCATAGGAAGGATTAAATTATGTTAATCTATTCCTGCGCAAGTTTTGAATTTGCCAAATCCACAATATCAACATTATAATATCAGCCAAAAAAGTCGGTCTTCTCGCTGAAACTCCTCATAAATAATGGCATTTCTTAAAAAAAATCCCAATTTTAAGGGATTGTGATGCCTGTTCAGAGGTGGTATTTTTGTAAAAAAATACAAACATTCGCTTTGGCGTCGCCGTTCGGCAAACATTCACGCAATGTATAATCATCAAAAACAGTATAACAAATAAATGAAGTCTCAAAAACAACCATCCACCTTCACCCTGCTGAGGGGTTATATGGGAAACAAAGGCGCCCTGCTGCCTTTTTCCGTCACGCTCTCAGCTTTAGGAAGCCTGATAGGGATGATACCGTTCGTTTGCGTATGGCTTATCATCCGGTTATTGTTCACGCAAGGAGTCACGGCTTCGGGTAGTGAGATCGTCCGTTATGCCTGGTGGGCTTTCGGGTTTTCGATCCTGTTCATCGTGTTTTATTTTACGGCGCTGATGTTGTCGCATCTGGCCGCTTTCCGGCTCGAACGGAACCTGCGTTATTCGGCTATGCAGAAAGCGGTGCGCATGCCGTTGGGTTTTTTTACAAAAAATACGACCGGAAAGATGCGGAAGGTGATCGACGATAACGCCGGTATCGTCCACACATTTGTAGCGCATCAATTACCCGACCTGGCCGGCGGCGTGGCGGTGTTTGCCGCCACATTCGTACTGATGTTCGTCTTCGACTGGCGCTTCGGCCTTGCCTGCCTGATCCCGCTCGTGGTTGCTTTCGCACAATTCTATATGATGATGGGAAGAAACTACGCTACCACCATGCAGCAGTATATGACTTCGCTCGAAGCGATGAATACCGAAGCCGTGGAATATGTACGCGGAATTCCCGTGGTAAAGGTGTTCCAGCAAACGGTCTATTCGTTCAAGCGGTTTTATGACAGTATCATGGGCTACAACAGGTGGGTGAAGGAATATGCCGCTTCCATGCGGAGATCGATGTCGGTCTACACCGTAGCCATTAACGGATTTGCCTTTCTGCTCGTTCCCCTGGCCATTATTCTGATAGCCATGGGTGGCAACTGGCAGCAAGTTTCGCTGAATTTGATCTTCTACGCACTCATCACGCCGTTCTTCGGGCAATGCATCATGAAACTGATGTATGTCATCGACGGTTACCGTCAGGCCGGTGAAGCGGTAATGCGCATCGAAGCGATGACGGATGAAAAACAACAGCTTACAACACTCCGGCCGTTACCGATGCCGACAGCATACGATATCCGTTTTAACGATGTTTCCTTCCGTTACGACGGCGCCCCGAAAGATGCGCTTTCTCATATCGACCTGCTCATTCCGCAAGGGAAGACGGTTGCGCTGGTAGGCGCGTCTGGAAGCGGGAAAACGACCCTGGCCCGGCTTGTCGCCCGTTTCTGGGATGCCGGCCGTGGAGAAGTATCCATTGGGGGTGTCGATGCAAAACAGATCCATCCCGACGAACTGATGCGACACATTTCGTTCGTATTTCAAAACACCGAACTTTTCAAAACCTCCATCCGCGATAATATTCTTTACGGCAAACCCGATGCTATGCCGGAAGAGATCGGCCGTGCCATCGAACTGGCGCAATGCCGCGAGATCATCGACAAGCTGCCAGGGGGCCTCGATACGAAAATCGGTACGGAAGGCATTTACCTTTCGGGTGGGGAACAGCAGCGCGTTGCCTTGGCGAGGGCCTTCCTGAAGGATGCGCCTGTTGTGCTCCTCGACGAGGCCACCGCTTTTGCCGATCCCGAGAATGAGCAGGAGATACAGCGGGCGCTACGACGTCTGATGCGCGGTAAGACCGTGGTGATGATCGCTCACCGCCTCACTTCTGTAACGGACGCCGATACGATCGTCGTGATGGACGAAGGGCGTATCGCCGAACAGGGAACGCATCCCCAACTGCTGCAAAAAGAGGGCGTTTACCGCCGTATGTGGGACGAATACCAACAATCGGTCCGATGGGCCATCAAAAAGGAGACAAAACATGCTTAAATATATACAAAAACGTTTCGCCATGAGCGAACAGGGCGCCAAAGATTTTATCAAAGGAGCGTTATGGACTACTTTACAGAATTTTTCGTTCATGCTGCCGGTAATTTTGGTGTATCTCTTCCTGGAACACATCCTGGCTCCCTATCTGAACGGACAGGAAGCCGTAATTTCCTCTCTCTGGCCCTATATCGTATTCAGTATATTATCGGTCGCCACCGTCTATGTGATAGCCTGGCATCAATACAACAATACCTACATCAGCGTATATAATGAAAGCGCCGTACGCCGTATATCGCTTGCTGAGAAATTACGCAAACTGCCTCTTTCATACTTCGGAGAGAGAAACCTGTCCGATCTTACCTCGACGGTCATGCAGGATGCCACAGACCTGGAACATACTTTTTCACATGCCGTTCCCCAATTGGTGGGATCCCTTGTCACGCTGGCACTGGCAATGGCCGGGTTGAGTTTTTTGAACTGGCAACTGGCGATCGCCGTCTTTTGGGTGGTTCCCGTAGCATTGATGCTCCTCCAAATCACCAGACGGATGCAAACCAAAGAACATCGGGCGGGTTATTTACTGAAACGCGCGGTCACCGAGAAGATACAGGAGGGTATCCGGCAGGTTCAGGAGATCAAATCGTATGGGCACGAAGAGGCCTATCTTCACGAACTGTCCGGGGTACAGGCCCGGTTTGAGAAAGCGCAAATCAAAGGCGAACTGCTCATCGGGGTGATCATTAATGCCGCTCATTCCCTTATCAAGTTAGGAATACCTACGTTGATACTGGTCGGGGCAACCTTATTGCTCGACGGCAATGTTGATTTCCTGACGTACCTGTTCTTCCTGGTCCTTTCTTCCGTGATCTTCAATCCGCTGCTGAATGCGTTGGAACACGGTGCGGTCCTTTTCTTTCTCGATATACGTATCAACCGGATGAAAGAAATCATGGATCTGCCCGTACAAAGCGGAACGACCGGTTATCACGTGGACGATTACACCATTCGTTTTAACCGTGTCGGCTTTTCCTATAAAGACGGCGAGGGAAAAGTACTGCACGACGTCTCGTTCGAAGCCCGCCAGGGCGAAGTGACCGCATTGATCGGTCCTTCGGGCGGTGGCAAAAGTACAGCCGCAAAACTGGCCGCCCGCTTCTGGGATGTAAACAATGGCTCCATTACTCTGGGAGGTACGGATATCACCACTATTGATCCCGAAACGTTATTGAAAAACTATTCGATCGTTTTTCAGGATGTCGTGCTGTTTAATGCCTCGGTGATGGACAATATCCGAATCGGCAAAAAAGACGCGAGCGACGGAGAAGTGTTGTGCGCGGCGCATGCCGCCCGGTGCGATGATTTTGTACACAATCTCCCGCAGGGATACCGGACCATTATCGGTGAAAACGGCAGTACGCTTTCGGGTGGGGAGCGGCAACGCATATCTATTGCCCGCGCACTGCTGAAAGATGCGCCTATCGTATTGCTGGACGAGGCGACGGCTTCGGTGGATGCCGAGAACGAAACCAAAATACAGGCCGGCATATCGGAACTGGTCACAGGCCGCACGGTGCTGATCATCGCCCACCGCATGCGCACCGTAGCCAATGCCGATAAGGTGGTTGTACTCAAGGAGGGGCAGGTGGTCGAACAGGGCACCCCACAGGAGCTATTAAAGAAAAACGGCGGAGTATATAAGAATATGGTCGAATTGCAAACGCCGCATAACCGCGAATAGCCTGCTTGCTTTATGCAGAAAGAGATTAAATATGCAAGCATCACCAACAAACTAAAGGATTTTGTGAAGTGATATTTTATTTTCACGATAAAGTTGTCGGCTCTCGCTGGACAAACCATTACATCTTGTCCCGAATCTACCCACTAATGGGGATTGAAAGATGAACATATGGGTATTAACTTTGTGGCGGTATTAAAAGGGAATGATCATTGTTCTGGTTGCTTTTATTCTGCTGGCCGTTTATCTGTGGTAGGTAGCTTCAAAGAAAAAAGCAAAACGACTAATTTTAATGAAAGAGAAAAAGAAGAAGTCAAGCAAACGAATGCGTAAATGGCACAAGTGGTTGGGGCTGTTTTTCGCATTTTTTATTATCATGTTTTCCATTTCGGGAATATTGCTCAACCACCGGAAAGCGATTTCGGGATTAGATATTTCGCACTCTGTTCTGCCTAAAGACTACCGCTACGAAAATTGGAATAACGGCGCGGTAAAAGGAACTATCAGGTTGACGCCCGAATTGGTGTTGATGTACGGCGGCGGAGGGGTGTGGCTAACCGATACGCTCGGCTCACGTTTCGAGGCTTTTGTCGACGGAATGCCCAAAGGAGCCGATAACCGGATGATAAACAGCATGGTCCATACACCCAATGACGAGGTATTCGCCGTGGCCACTTTCGGATTGTACCGGTTGGATAAGGAGAATAATCTATGGCTGGATATCTCGGAGCGGATAGATTCACATGAACGTTTTTGCGATTTAGTCGTCAAAGGCGATTCGTTGATCTTGCTTACCCGTTCAAACATATTTGTTGCGACGGCTCCTTACGAACAGTTCGATAAAATAACCCTCGCTGTCCCCGACGATTACAAGCGCGAAGCTACGCTGTTCAGGACAATGTGGACATTGCACAGTGGCGAGCTTTTGGGGTTGGCTGGCAAATTGTTTGTTGATTTGTTGGGTATTGTCGTTATTGTATTAAGTGTTACGGGGGTGTTGCTTACCATTTTCCCGAAAATAGCAAAACGGCGCAGAAAGAAACAACTACCTACAAAGGCGCAGTCAGACGCTTATAAAGCCACGTTGAAATGGCATAACAAACCGGGCGTTATATTATTCGTTTTCTTTCTGATACTGACTGTTTCCGGCACTTTCCTTCGTCCGCCTTTGCTGATCGCCATTATACGGACAAAGGTGAAGACCATACCCGGCACTGTGTTGCATAAACCCAACGTTTGGTACGACAAATTGCGTACATTACGTTACGATGCTTTTGAAAAAGATTGGATATTGTATTCGTCCGACGGTTTTTTTAGCCTCAAAGACTTGGAGGGTACGCCCGTGAAGATGAGAAAAATACCACCCATTAGCATTATGGGAGTCAATGTGTTGGAACAAACCGATACGACGACCTGGCTGGCAGGGTCATTCAGCGGGATATATTATTGGGATAGGCAGACAGGCGAGAGTCTCGACGCTTATACGATGAAGAAAGTAGCGCCCCGCCGTCCCGGTCCCCCTACATTAAGCAATGCCGTTAGCGGTTATTCGTCCGATTTCGGCGACAAGCAGGTGGTGTTCGATTATTCCAAAGGTGCCAAACTGCTTCATTCGGACGAGCCTTTTATCCCGATGCCCGTTTTTATCCGTAAAGAGGGAAAGATGTCGTTGTGGCATCTGAGCCTTGAAGTACACGTCGGACGGATTTATAAACCTCTTTTGGGCGTGCTTACCGATTTGTTTATCTTCCTGTCGGGGGTGATATTCACCACCATTCTTGTTTCGGGCTACATTGTTTACCGCCGGCGCCATAAAAAGAGAAAACGGGGTTAGCGGTGTTATTGGGCCCCTTTCATGAAATTGCCGTATACTTACTCTTTTACAATGCCGACCAGTTCCACTTCAAAAACCAGCGTGGTGTAGGCTTCGATATTGCCCTGTTTTGTGGCTCCATATCCCAGTTTCCATGGAATCCAGATTTCCCATTTGTCGCCGACCTGCATATGTTGCAGGGCGGTAGAGAAACCGTCTACAAATTGATTTACCTTCAGGGTAAGGAAAGTATTCCTCTCTGTGGAATCGAAAACCACTTTGTTGTAAATGGTGTTCCCCTGGTCATCTTTATAAGTATCTTCCAAGCGTGACCAGTCGCGTTTGAACCAACCGGTATAGCGTACCTTTACCGTCTCGTTGAAAAAAGGCGTGGCTCCGTTTCCCGATTCGATCACCGTATACATGATGAAGCCCTGTTTCGATGCGGATTCGATTTTTTCATATGCTGGATCATTGGCAATTGTATTGAACTGCGCCTCATTGTCGAGTTTCCATTTGTCGTCGAACGTTTCCGTCTTGTCGCATGAGGCAAAAAGAATAGCTGCGCAGAGGCTGATGATCAGGGATAGTTGTTTCTTCATTGTTGTGGTTTTTTATGCTGACAGTTGTTTCAGCAAATTTTTCATATCGGTTTTTTCGGCAATAGTCCGCTGCAGTAAATCGATGGAGACCCTTTCCTGTTCCATCGTGTCGCGATAACGGACGGTTACCGTGTGGTCTTCGAGCGTCTGGTGGTCGATAGTGGCGCAGAAAGGGGTTCCGATGGCGTCCTGGCGGCGGTAGCGCTTGCCGATGCTGTCTTTCTCATCGTATTGACAGGCGAAGCTGAATTTGAGGTCATTCATGATCTCACGCGCTTTTTCGGGCAGCCCGTCCTTTTTCACCAGCGGGAGTATAGCCAGCTTGACCGGTGCAAGGGTAGGGGGGAGCTTCAGCAGTACGCGGGTCTCACCGTCTTCCAGTGTCTCTTCGTGGTAAGAGGCGGCCAGAACAGAGAGAAACATCCTGTCCACTCCGATGGAGGTTTCCACCACATAGGGTACGTACGATTTTCCCTGTTCCGGATCGAAGTACTGCATTTTCTTGCCGGAATATTTTTCGTGCTGGCTCAGGTCGAAGTCGGTGCGCGAGTGAATACCCTCTACCTCCTTGAAGCCGAACGGCATCTCGAACTCGATGTCGGTGGCGGCATTGGCATAGTGCGCCAGTTTGTCGTGATCGTGAAACCGGTATTTTTCCCCACCGAAGCCCAGTGCCTGGTGCCATTTCATGCGGAGCTGTTTCCAATGCTCAAACCATTGCAGCTCCTCACCGGGGGTAACGAAGAACTGCATCTCCATCTGTTCGAATTCCCGCATACGGAAGATGAACTGACGGGCTACGATCTCATTGCGGAACGCTTTCCCGATCTGGGCGATACCGAAGGGAATCTTCATCCGCCCGGTTTTCTGTACGTTCAGGAAGTTCACGAAGATACCCTGCGCTGTTTCGGGACGCAGATAAACTTTCATGGCGCCGTCGGCCGTCGATCCCATCTCGGTGGAAAACATCAGGTTGAACTGCCGCACTTCCGTCCAGTTACGTGTTCCGCTCACGGGGCAGACAATTTCGCAATCGACAATGATCTGGCGAAGTTCTTCCAGATTATTGTCATTTAGTGCCTTGGCGAATCGGGTATGGATTTCGTCCCGTTTCTGCCGGTTTTCCAGCACGCGCGGATTGGTCTCACGGAACATCGCTTCGTCGAACTGGTCGCCAAACCGCTTCGCCGCTTTCTGCACCTCTTTCTCTATCTTTTCGTCGTATTTGGCCAGATGGTCTTCAATCAGCACATCAGCCCGATACCGTTTTTTACTGTCCCTGTTATCGATGAGCGGATCGTTGAAAGCATCCACATGTCCCGATGCCTTCCAGATGGTAGGATGCATAAAGATGGCAGAATCGATCCCTACCACATTCTCGTGCAGCAGCACCATGCTATCCCACCAGTATTTTTTAAGGTTGTTCTTGAGCTCTACACCCATCTGCCCGTAATCATATACGGCGCTCAATCCGTCATAAATTTCACTCGACTGGAATACATACCCATATTCCTTGCAATGCGATACCAGTTTCTTAAAAACGTCGTCCTGTGCCATAAATTTTGTCTGCATGCTTCCGGTCTGCACGGTAACAGCCTTTCACCTGCGTTACATATTAATTTCTATATATTCACTATTTCAACCTGCAAAGTAAGCTTTTTTTTTCTATATTTTTGCTATCATTCTTCTTAAAGATAAATAATGATAGGGCCGGGACAAATGCTACGGAGAAAAATCGTACATTTGCAATTGGAATATACGATTACTATCGTGTCAATAATAAAAACCGCCGGATAATCTATCCGGCGTGCTGTTGATACTTTTCACTTTTCGTTATTCACTATTAGTTTTTCTACGACCAATCTTCAAAATTTTCAGGGAAATATGGCAGGAGGAATGAAAACATTGGCAAAGGAGACTGTTTTCTACGGTATGGGGAGCGTCCTGCCTAAACTTCTCAGCTGGTTGTTATCCCTCTACTGGGCCTTCGCACTGCCGGAGATTTCTGATATAGGTGTGTTGGGTAACTTCTACGCTTGGGTAGCACTTTTGCAGGTGATACTCACTTATGGCATGGAGACCGGTTTCTTTCGGTATGCCAATAAAGAGAAGGATTCCGTAAGAGTTTTCTCTACCTCTTTTATCAGTATTGCTTTCACTACATTGCTTTTCTTTGTGTCGGCACTTTTATTGTTAGAGCCAGCCGCTTTTGCACTGGGTGGTGCAGCCATGAAACCCCATTACCTGCTAATGTTGGTAATTATTCTCTGTTTCGATGTGCTGGGCACTATTCCGTTTGCCAGTCTTCGCTTCAAAAAACGTCCTATTCGATTTGCAGCGATCAAGATGGCCAATGTCGTGCTGACTATCGTTCTCAATCTTTTCTTTTTCCTGGTATGTCCGTGGTTGCAAACACTATTTCCCGATGTGTTTTCTTGGTTTGATCTCAGCCGTGGAGTAGATTATGTACTGATATCCAACCTCACTGCTTCGGTCATCCAATTTCTGATGGTGTTACCAGAGTTGAAGGTCAGGTTTACGTTCGACCGGCTATTGTTACGCCAAATGTTACGTTACTCATTTCCCATTCTTATTCTGGGAATAGCGGGTATATTGAATCAGACGGTGGCTCAGATCATCTTTCCCTGGGTCTATCCTGATCAGACTATGGCGTTTACGGAATTGGGTATTTATACACAAAATATCAAGATCGCAGTTATCATGGTGATGTTTACCCAGGCTTTCCGTTACGCTTTTGAGCCCTTTATATTCGCAAGGAACAAGGGGGCGGCTGATGACCGCCAGTCATTCAGTGATGCCACCAAATATTTTATTATTTTAGGATTACTTATCTTTCTGGTAACTGTAGGCTATATTGATATTATCAAGGGGTTGCTCCCGGTACCGTATCATGTGGGGCTGAAAGTGGTGCCTATTATGCTACTGGGAGATCTCTTTTTAGGTGTATATTTCAATCTTTCATTGTGGTATAAGCTTACCGACAAGACCCGCTGGGGAGCGTATATGTCTATCCTTGGCTTTGCTGTCGCCATAGCAATCAATATCCTCTTTATTCCCCGGTTCGGCTACATGGCCTGTGCGTGGGCATCATTTATTGCCAACCTTACCATGATGCTCTTATCTTATTTCTTAGGACAAAAAAATTATCCTATCCCGTATAATCTCAGGTCGGCAGGATTCTTTTTCCTGCTGTCGATAATCCTCTTCGCGGGGATTACACTGACGTATAATAATATACCCGGTTTATGGCTCCGGCTGCTGATCAATACGCTGTTGATCGCGGTATATCTCCTTGCAGTTGTCAGGAAGGAATTGCCTTTGCGAGAATTGCCGGTGATCGGGAAGTGGTTTCGTTGATGTGGAGATTTGGAAGGTGAAAAGGTGGGAAGGTTGATGTGATAATGTGCTTCGCACAATAAAGGATGGAAGGTAAGGGTTTGATGATGAGTTTGGAATCTGAAATTTAGAATTTGGAATACGGAAAATAATAATATAAAGTTAATAATAAGGTAATCAGAAGTCTGCCTAAAAAATAATAGAGTGGCAGACGTGTGCAAAAAGAAGGTAATTTATGAAGAAATTAGGTTTGGTAGTCGCAATATTTCTTGCGGCGTTGACGGCGAAAGCCGATGAGGGTATGTGGTTGCTCAAAGAGTTGAACAGCGAGAGTATTGCCCGTATGAAGGAGTTGGGATTTACTTTTCCCGTGGATCAATTATATGATGAGAGCAAATCGTCACTGAAAGATGCGGTGGTGATCTTCGGCGGGGGATGTACCGGTGTAGCGGTTTCCGGCCAGGGACTGATATTAACCAATCACCATTGCGGATACGGAGCTATCCAAAAATTGAGCGCGGTGGAGCATGACTACCTGAAAGACGGGTTTGCTGCGAAATACCAGAGCGATGAACTGCCTGCCGACGGGCTGACTGTGTCATTCCTGAGATCAATGACGGATGTGACGGACCAGATCATACCCCATGTGCCTTCCGTACTCAGTGAAATACAACGTGAACGGGCTATCGACTCCCTCTCTACCGCACTGATAGCGGAATATGAGGAAGATCCTTTCACTCATGCCCGTATAGTTCCCTTCTACTCCCGCAATAAATATTATGTAGTGCTGTATGACGAGTTTCGGGATGTACGTCTTGTTACGGCTCCTCCGTCTTCGGTAGGTAAGTTCGGGGGAGATACCGACAACTGGATGTGGCCGCGCCATACGGGCGATTTCTCGGTATTCCGTGTCTATGCCGATAAGGACAACCGCCCGGCCAACTACAGTAGCGAAAATGAGCCTTATAAACCTAAATATGTAATGCCCGTATCATTAGAAGGTGTAACCGATGGCGATTATGCAATGACGGTAGGTTATCCCGGCAGTACGCAGCGTTATATGTCGTCGTGGGGGATCCGCCAGCGGATGGAGTCGGAGAACAAACCCCGCATCGAGGTGAGAGGGGCCAAACAGGATATCTGGTGGGATGCGATGACCCAAAACGATACCATCCGTATCAAATACGCAAATAAATATGCCGGCAGCTCCAATTACTGGAAGAACTCCATGGGGATGAACGAAGCGCTTACTAATCTGGCAGTGCTGCCCGAAAAAGAAAAGCTGGAGGCAAGATTGGCCGAATGGATCGACAGTAATCCCGTCCGCCAGACCAGATACGGCAATACGCTTGCCACGTTGGAAGAAGCTTATAGCGGCTCCGGCGACCTGGCGCTTTATACTACTTATTTCTTAGAAACATTTAACAACGGAATTGAATTGATCCGGTTTGCCAATACCATCCTGCAGTTCGACAGCGACGGGACCGAAGAAGACAAACAGGATTTTATCAACGACCGCTTCATCGAGTCGTATAAAAATTATGAACCGGCGCTTGATAGGAAAGTGCTTCCCATACTGATGAAACTCTATGCCGAACGTGTTCCCAAACAATATCATCCTGATATTTATCAAAAGGTGGAAGAGGAGTTCGGCGGAGATTACGAACAATATGCCGACTGGCTGTTTGCCAACTCGCGGTTCACATCATTAGAAGAGTTGCTGGGGCTACTGAAGACGGCAGATACCCAAACACTCACCCAGGATCCGGCCATGGAACTGGCGTTGTCGACCGCCGATATGGGTTATGAACTGTCGGGACAGATGATGCCCGCCTATGAAAAGATGCTCAGGGGAGAGCGTGAGTTTATGGCTGCCCTTATGGAGATGGATGCCGACAAAACTTTCTACCCCGATGCCAACTTCACCCAGCGGATGAGTTACGGAACAGTGAGCGGATATCAACCGCGCGACGCCGTATGGTATGATTATTACACTACCTCAAAGGGTATATTGGAAAAACAGAAACCGGGTGATCCCGAGTTCAATGTGCAGGAATATATCCTGGATTCCATTCGTTCCGGCGATTTCGATCGTTATGCTGACCCCGAAGGAGTGATGAGGGTGAATGTGTTGTCGAACAATGATATTACCGGAGGAAATTCCGGCAGTCCCGTATTGAACGGGAATGCAGAACTGATCGGGCTGGCATTCGACGGAAACTGGGAATCACTCAGTGGAGACATCCTCTTTGAACCGGAAATGCAACGCGTGATCAGCGTGGATATCCGTTACGTATTGTATATCATCGATAAGGTGATGGGTGCGTCGCATATTATTGAAGAGTTGAAGATCGCAGAGAAGTAGAACCCCGGAAATTAGAACTGAGAACTAAGACTTGAAAAGTCTGAAATAAGAAGTAAGACAACAGAATTTGAGAAGCATAAAGAGCCCCTCATTAGCAGTGAACTGCCGGTGAGGGGCTGATTGTTGGAGTATGATTCCACACGTGGATTATGATCTATAAAAAATCATAGAAGATTGAGCGGACTTTTTATTTTCAATTTAGCAGCATCGGTAACATGAGTATAGATTTCAGTTGTTTTAACAGAACTGTGTCTGAGTAATTGTTGAATATCCCGGATGTCTGTGAAAAAAATTAAACTTTTACTTTCCCTACTAACTTTTGTGCTTTTTTCGCCGCCGAATGTGTTTCATATTCGTTTTTATTTTGTAAGTTAGCTCTGTGAAAACACATCGGCTCACTGTCGTGCTAAACTGAACATTTCGTCCATTTTATCCGCCACTTCGCCAATGCGTTTTCTGTTAAGCGGTATCCACAATGGACAGCGGTAGTTCAACTAACAAGAAGTGTAATTTCCGAAAAAACAATGTCAAATATTATTGGACAATATGAAACACTTACTTTTATCATTCTTTTTTGTTGCTTTTCTGTCTTGTGACCACGCAACGAACTCCACGAAAAACTGTTTGCCCAAAGAAAAGGAAAAATCGCTTGTAGCCTTAGGGCAACTTTGGGGGTTTCTAAAATACCACTACCCTATAGTAGCTGAAGGAAAATTGGATTGGGACAAGGAATTGATAGAAATTATTCCCACTATTATGAATACGCAAGATGAGGAGGGATGGAAAATTATCTTGGATAATTGGATAGATAGCCTGCCGCCAGTAGAGGTTACACAAAAAGATTCAATTCCATTGTCAAGGGTCAAAGTGAAGGCTGATTATGGGAAACTGTTCAATACAGCATATCTTCACCAAAAAACGATTGATAAATTACAATTTATTTTAGATAATACGCAAATCAGAGAAAATCACTTCATTAAATTAAATTATCGACGAACCTCAAATGAACCGTTTGTAATAATAACCAATGAAACGACTTACGAAGATATGGCATTTCCTGAGTTACCCTATCGTATTCTGGCATTATTCAGATATTGGAATATTGTCAATTATTTTTTCCCTTATCGCGAACTATGCGATACAAAATGGTCGGAGGTTTTGCCTGAAATGTTGCCTGAATTTGTCTGTGCTGAAAATCAAAAGGAATACACGCTGGCCTGTCTGAAACTTAGTGCCAAAATTGACGATTCACATGGAGGTATTCGGCATAATGACACTACAATGTTTTATGAAATATATGGACGACGCAAAGTCCCATTTGAAACCAGATTCATTGAGAATAAATTAGTAGTATTATCATTTTCAAGTGATTATGCCGGTATCGAAAAAGAAATTTCAGTTGGGGATATTATTACAACAATCAATGGAGAGAAAGTTGAAACGGTTGTTGAACGTCTATTGCCGTACACGCCAGCTTCAAATTATGAAGTAAAATTAAGAAATATTGCAATGACAATTTTGCAGACAAACGACAACTTTCTCCGTTTAAATTTTCTACAAAACGGGAAATCTGTAAATAAAAAGATACAAACATACGACATAAAAAACTTGAAAATACCAAATTATTACAGCCCAAAACCAAACGAAAAAGGTTACAAGATAATTCAAGACTCTATTGGTTACATATTTCCTGCGAATTGTAAGCAAGAGGAGCGAGAAAGTGAGGTTGCCCGAATCATGTCTAATACAAAAGGGCTAGTTATTGATTTACGGTGCTACCCTTCTGATTATAATGCGACGGCCATTGCACCCTATTTGATGAAAGATTGGGGATATTATAGCAGAAAAAGTTTAAGTAATATTTCCATGCCAGGTTATTTTTTGATTGACAACGAAAAATCTCCTCCAAGCAGTGAAATAGGAAGTTATCCCTATAAAGTAGTAATAATAGTAAATGAATACACGCAAAGTTCGGCTGAAGACCATACTTTTTTCTACTATCTTGCACCACAGGTTACAATAATAGGCAGTACAACTGCAGGAGCCAATGGAGCTGTATTTTTGTTCCCTCTTCCTGGC
>ENA-UOOI01001800-UOOI01001800.1-fermentation-metagenome-genome-assembly--contig:-NODE-1800-length-20693-cov-5.930613_pt1 | contig 20693 bp, 14 predicted proteins | sample MGYA00245779_ERZ724027 | MGnify/ENA primary metagenome ERZ724027 (study PRJEB28704, sample SAMN03018318) | fermentation metagenome | biome: anthropogenic terrestrial biome; feature: soil; material...
CTGACTGTAGTCAAAGTCAGGTAAGGCAGCCAAATGAATATATATAAGATCCTATTCATATCAAAATCTTAAAATGACTTTTGACGCTCAAACCATGTTTCAATCAAATGAATTCTGCAACCAAATAAAGCGGCATATCTTCAATATTAATTGTCATAATTTCACCTTTCCTGCTAGTAGAACACTTCACGAAAGCTCCATCCATTGCTACCAATTTCACATCCGTCGCATTCTTTGGTATCCGAACCTTTACGCTTAGTCTATCAATTGGTAATACTTTATCCATAGCCGCATCATAGTTATAGTTTAATAGATGAAGGGTATGCGTGCTCTCGTTCTTCTGGAGATGAACACCTACCAGTGGATTATCTATCTGAACCTGATTTACCTGTTCCTTTACTTTGGCAAAACAGCTGCGGAAAGCTTTCATTGCTACATTCTTACTTTGCTCATTCTCGCAATAAAGAACATTGGGATGCTGCTTCATTGCTTCAAACCAGCCTGGAATATTATTCGCCGTATCACCAAAGAGCAGGAGTCTTCCGCCTTGCTTAACATACTCGGTGAGAGCTTCCGTTTGATTCATGGTTAATACATCGCATGCCGGAAGAATGACCAGCTCATAATCCTTGAGATCTCCTACGGTTACATGCTCTATACGGACATCATCATCTCCAAGCATCTTTACATCATACACAATCTGCTGATCACTTAGCTCCTTGATTACCTCCCAGAATGGAAGGCGGGAGGTATTCTCATCCGTTATATCGGTTGGCGTATAGAATAGGATACTATTCTCCTCGGTCATAACATTACCGCTATATGCTTTGGTAACCTCCTTCCAGTAATAGCTTGGGAAGGAATAAGCCACCATAATCTTTGCACCGCTTTCCTTACTATAGTATTCCTCATGCTCTGCAAGGAAGGTTTGGATTTCTTCGGTAACATCCCTTGGCGGGTAGAAGGCATCCTTAATCGTATTCCCCATCCATCCTCCGTACGGAACACTCATATTACAGCCATAGACGGAAGCTTCTAAAAGGAATATACGGTATAGATCATATCCTTTCCCCTTATCAAGCATCTCTAATAGTTCCGGAATCATTCCGCCATATGGATTCTCCGCTACGATTACCGGCTTTGTATTCGAATATCCGGCAATGTAGCGATACCAATACGGCTGCTTAAACAGGGTCTTCTCCATTTCTGTAATAACGACATCCACTGTATTTTCAAACGGATAGTAAACCGGCATACAATTAAAGAAATTACCGGATACAAGGATTTCCCTATTTTGTGTCTTCCTTGCGTAATCTCTTGCATAATCCACCAGTTCGGTGAAATGCTTCTTCACCGCTCGAAGCTGGAATTCATAGTATTCTCTAAAGAGCGGTGCTCCGTCCGGAAAATCATAATTACTGTCATTTAAAAACTTCTGATAATCAAAATTCTCAAGGTCTAGCGCATCGTACTGCCGATCGAGCTTTCCTTCCGCGCGAAGCTGTTTTAGATACTCTCTGAACTGCTTACGGCAGTCCTTGCAGAAGCATCCGCCGGCCCGCAGGGAAGTAATCGGCAGTTCTGCTTCATCAAGTTGAATACCTGCAACCCCTGCATCTATCTGTATTTTTATTATTTTCTTAAGATAGTCTCTCCATACCGGATTGTTACGGCAGGTCTGATAGCAGGTCTTTGAATGTCCTACGACCTCCACCCATCCTGCATGAACCGGTTCCCCTTTGTAGGTTCTTGCAGCGACTTCCTCCCAAAGATCGGTTACCGTTTCTCCATCGCTATTGATAATTCCGTCCGGGTAATAATCCTTTAGGGAAGTACGGAATAATTTATCATGCTTACCGGAGGCAAACTCATTTAACCCATAGTAATCATGAGGGATATCCTCTCGAAGCACATTAAACTGCTTCATATATTTACCGTCCTCTGAAATTACAACCGGGAATTCCCATCCCTGTACTTCAAATACGATTCCCATTACTTTGATTCCTCTTTTATTGCACTCTGCAATAAATTCCGAATCATTCATAAACCCATAGAAACGAAGTCTTGGATCCAGTTCTCCAAAGGCTTCATTTTCTAGATAAGGCAGCGATATGGATCCTCCGCCAAGTGCTGACCATACTAATATCGTGCCCTTATACTTTTCCAAGTCCTCAATCATCTGCATACTGCGGAATGGCAGACTAGGGTGATAGCAATAGTTGTTCTTATACCAACCGTCAAAATAAATTCCTCTTTCCATGTTAACTCCCATCCGCTGCCATCCGGCAGCTTTTTATTCTCTCTTTTCTCCTTTTTATAACCATGCTCCTTTCAACTTTTCCACTTATCCAGTAACCCGGAACATTTATACAAGCTTGCTTGCAATTTCCGAGTGGAGCATTCGACAAATGATATCCGATAAGGAGTATTTGCATTCGTTGGTACTTTGGCTCCGTAATGCAACTAAGCGAAAGCGTCTCCGATTCGGATACATTTGACGAAATCATTACTTCTAATCCTGCTTCCCAAAGATAAGCTCTATGGATGCATTGATTACCGGATCCATGGTGGATCCAATCGTTGCCGCAGGAACATCGTCATTCATATAATTGATGATAGAACCAATAATATTATCAATATCATCCAGGTTTTTATCATATGCATATACCAGCTTAACATCATCTGCATAGATCATATCGTAATTGTCCTGGCCAATACGGCTTGCTTCTTTCTTATCCCCAACCTCAAGTTGTTTTTCATTAACCATACGCATGAAAGCAGCCGCTCCTTCCGGATTCTTTGCTCCCTTCGGAACTGCGAAGCCCTGCGGATAAACTACCAGATTCTTTCCTTCGGCATCCGGGCCGGTAGGATACGGAACAACACCAACTTCAAACGGATGATCTACCGGGAATTCCTTTCCGCGAATAATTCCTAAGGTACCATTGTCCCACCAGCCAAACATATCAAAACCATATACCATATAATCCGACCATCTGGTTAGGTAGGTAAGAGTATTCTGCACCTTTGGATTCGTAATCATAGAAGTTACTTTACCGCTTTCCGTATCGATATCAATTAGAGGTGCCCCATTCACTAACATAAAATAGGTAATGGTATCATCCCAAGAACCATAGCCTAACTGTACCGTTTCTCCATCGACGGTCTTGGTTAAAGCCTTAATTGCTTTTTCAAATTCGTCAAAGGTCCACTGGCCAGCCTGGAACAATTCATCCGGAGGAGTTAGACCCTCGAGAGCAAACAGATCCCGATTGAACATCATGTAATAGGTATAAGGTTTGATCGGAATAGCATAGGTTTGACCCTTCCAGGAGAAAAGGCTGCGATCGACATCCCAATAACTATAATCCTTATCCGTTACATAGTTATCGATTGGCTGTGCAATATCGGCAAAAATAACATTGTACATGTTTCTGTCATACACCTCAAAAAGATCGGGAGCATCTCCCGCATTTTGTTGAGCTATAACCGTTTCCAGCATACTGTTCCATTCCGCGTAGATAACATTCACCTTGCCGCCATATTTTTCTTCAAAATCGGGGACTGCTTCTAGTATTGGATCATATACATCCGAATTCTTCGAGGTATCATAAGCATATTGATCCGGATTGTACCAATACACGATAGAGATATCCGGATTCTCTAATGTTTCCGGAAGTTCATCCCCTGCAGTATCACCAGCGGTTTCCTCTTGGGCTGTTTCTTGCCCGGTTTTCTCTTTCTCAGCATCCCCCTGCGTGGAGTTCCCACCTGTCGGTGTGTTATTTCCCTCTTTGCTTCCTCCGGTGCAGGCTGAAATGGTTAGCATCATCAGTGTGGTTACCATAACTAGCGCTATCATTCTTTTGATTTTCATAGAATATTCTCCTCCTTTTTTTATATGAACTCCCTGCCGAATCCAACCCAACTGCCGGCAGGAGTTACTAATCCTTACTTAAATACCGGTTAATCCGGAGTTTTCAATACCTTCAGTAAAATATTTCTGCAGTATCACATACATAATAACCAAAGGAATAAATGACAGCAGGCAGGCTGCCTGGATCTGCGTATTTGCTGTCTGTATGTTCTCTGCGCCTACTCCAAGGTTGTGCAGGTTCTCAAGCTGCGTCTTAAAACCTGCCATTGCCGTTGAGATGGTATCTTTCGTACGTATGAACATGGAAGGTGTATAATAATCATTCCAATTCCATACAATGGAGAGCAAAACTACGGTCAGAGTGATATTTTTCGTTGTAGGAACGATGATTCGAAAAAATGTATTCAGCGGCCCACAGCCATCAATGGAAGCTGCTTCCTGCAATTCCTTTGGCAGACCGGCAAAAAACTGTAGGTATATAAATATGTATAAGCCGCCTTTAAAACCTACTGCCAGTAAGGACGGCAGAATTGTCACCCAGGCAGTTCCTATCAGATTAGGAACCTTTACTACTCCGCCGGTTACTTTGCTTAACCATCCAAGAATGCCAAACAGATCCATATGACGAAAGCTTGCATAGAGGGAGGTGGATATTGTCTGCTGCGGAACAATAATTGTCAGGATTACCAATGCAATAATTAACTTTCTTCCCCGAAATTGAAATCTGGCCAGGCCATAAGCTACATACATACAGATACAGGTCTGAATCAAAGCAGGAAGCAGAGAAATGAAGAAGGTATTCTTCAAGACTTCCCCAAAATCAATAATCATAAGAACAACATGAAAATTATCCAAGGTCAGTGACTTTGGTATCCAAATAACGGATGGGTCATAGTATTGTTCTACCGGTTTAAATGCATTGCTGATCATAAACATAATCGGATACAATATGATAAAGCTGATACCAATGAGTAGAATCTGCCGGCATATGGCCCATAATTTCTGCGTGGGTTTTTTGACCCTCATATAGTGGATGAGGTCACCCTTCAGCCTAACCTTATCCACATTTTCTATATAGTTTTTTACCTTGTTCATAGTAATAACCATACCCTTTCTTAAGAATAGCGCTTAAAAGCTATGATTCTATCTTGGATACCCGCCTGCCAATAAGGAGATAGGCAAAGCCTAGAATAATTACAATGGTAATAAAGTAAACCCATGCCATAGCAGCACTCAGTCCAAACTTCATCGTCTTGCCAAATCCCATGCTCTGGATTGCAAGCATCATCTGGTTCCCTCCCGTGGAGGAACCATAGGAGGTAAAAGAATCAATTATGGTATATACAATATTTAAGAAGATAATTGGTGATATGCGAGGTATCGTTATCTTCCAAAAAATATCCCACCGGCTGGCGCCTTCAATCTGGGCTGCTTCATAAGAATCTGCAGGTATTTTCTGAAGCCCGCTTAAAAACAGCAGGATTTGAACTCCGGACTGGGCAACCAGGGAGAAGATACTGTCTACAACACCGGTTATCGATGATACAATCGATACGCTTAATCCACCCTGCAGGAGGATGTCACGCAGCCCGGCGCTTTGAAACAGATATGCATTTTCCGTCGAGCTTAATCCGGTATTCCCAACGACACTTGACATCATAGTGTAAACGACACCACTGGTTAGAATAATCGGAAGGAAAAATACCGCCCGGTAAAAAGTTCTTCCTCTAAATTTCTGATTTAGCAAGGTTGCAATAAACAGGCTTAGCATTGTAATAATCACTACTTGCGTAAGCATGGCCTGAATGGCATCAACCAGCATTGGCAGGTAGGTCGTATTTTCTAAGAACAGGTACCGATAATTCTCCAACCCGATGAACTTTGGCGACAACCCATCTGCCTGCATTGTTACATCGTTAAATGTAAACCAAAAGGATTGTATGAAAGGCTTCAAAAAGAAGAATAGAAAACCGATGATCCAGGGAAATACGAATAAGTATCCTGCTCTTCCCTGCTTTCTTATGAGGGAACTCCTTCCTCTTTTTTTCTTTACTATCGTCTCTACTGCCATAATTCTCCTCACTTCTGCGCAGCTTTTTTGCGTATCCCGGAGTTTGCGGATGCCGCGCAGACACAAACTCTATAAGCTCTTACCTCCATCTATGAGCAAAGATATACATTCCTAGTTACGAAACTTACGGAATGACGAGATAATCTTTTGCACGAATTTGCTGCCCTTTTATGGTAACGTCAGTATTATTATAGTTAACGATTACCTTAAAGGAATCTCCATAAACTGTTTCGGTAACGCCTTCTTCAAGAATGCGATGGGATGTAATCTGCAAGGTCGCCGTATTTTTCAGTACCTCATTAACCTTGGTATACTCCTTAGCTGCAAACTCCATCCACTTGGTATAGTCGGAACTAAACAAATAATCTGTCCGTGATCCAATCAGTTCTTCACTGCCACGTCCCACCCAGGAATACATTGGAGAGGCACCATATTCCAGGCATTTTAGCGCTAAATCCTCAGGATTGCTGGAAAGATTCGTTGCGCTTAAGGAGTAATAAGCATATCCATGAAAGACCAATTGAAAGAATGGAACACTGCTATCCTCCACATCATAATTGCTGCATTTCATCGGTGCATTAAGGATATGAGCGGCTTTCACAGCACCATAGCCGTTTGCCCCGGTAAGCATTATATTGTCAACATGCTCTAAGGCATCGCCTAATATCCCATTCACTAAGGCAGGAAATTCGGAACGGCTCATTCCGCTGCTGCTCAAATCAGAATAGGCCATAGTCCCAATGGTATCAAATGCAACATTATGAAAACCATTTTTCCAAAAATTATCTGTAAATTTATTGTAATATTCCGGTAATCTGGATGGTTTTAGCAAATACCATGGCTGATACTGTGTGTCCCTCCTGGCGGAATCCATTTCAAATTTGTACTGCATCTGCGGGGTATTGGCCACAGAGTTTAATACATCATTATATTTGGAAACGCCTTTTCCGGTTTTATAGATATTGATCAGGTCGGTAGACAGATACAAGGATCCTCCCATTGACTCAAGTTTCTTTTGAAGCTCCAGCATCTCCTTATTCCCGCCTAATTTTCGTTCTGTCTTTGCTTCAACCGGTATCTTTCCATAGTAACCATCTTTCATCCAATAATTATATTTTAGAATAATATGATTCACTCCGGCATCGCTAAGCTGATCCACAAGATTCATAGAATCCGATATCGAGGTTGTAACAATTAAGGTATCCTTCGGAATGCCAAAGAATGATTTCTTCTTACGAATGTAACCATACAGGTCGAGATAAAATGGAATATCTCCTTCCTTCGTTTTTGCCGTAAGCCCTTCGGTATCGATTAAGTAATCCCGGTAAGCCTTTGCCATATCACTATAATCGGCTTTCCCTTTTTCTAAAAACCGATATAAGATTTTATAGTTACTGCGAATATCCGGTTCTTTCTCTGCGATGGAGACTGATTTTTCCTCCATTTCCTTTTGCATCAGCCGAACCGTTGCAACCGTACGATAATTATAGGTACTCCAGACATTATTATAGTTCGTATATTTTCCCGAGGTTCTCGCTTTAATAGAAGCTCTGGCTGCACCATCGGTTAGGATTGCGATAAATCCATCTTCGTTGCATTTTTCTCCGAAAACCGGGAGATAGGCATTTTCAGATAGGGTAAAGGATGCTGTCAGAGCTGTCGTACTATCCAGTAGCCTGTCATTCACTCCGTAATCGTAACCGTATAGCTTCATTTCATATTCTTTCGCACTTGTTTTACCGTTATTAAAGTAAATCAGTGCTCCGCTTCCGTCGGGTACCAGATGATACCCTTCCTCCTCTGTACTTCCTGCACCAAAGAACGGAAGTAAATCTATGACGGTAATCTGGTTTGTTCCCAGCTCTTGCACACCTGCCGTCAAAATTTCAGCTACAAACTCCTCATTCGTAATGGAATAACGAACCGGGACAACCAATTCCTCCTTTACAAATTCATATTTAAATATAATGCTTTCGTTATCAATCCGATAGGTCAAGCCTTTCTTAGCAACCGATCCCATAAAGCTGCCGACATTCATCGTAACTCCGGTGTTGGTAGAATAGGTAAGTAGAACCTGGGAAAACAGGGCGACTTTGTTATATCCGCTCGCCAGCATATCCTTTTCTTTATCCACCGGATTCGAATACCATACTTTTCCGTTCTTTTTATCACGTACAAAAATTTCACCGTTTAAAAGATTCGCAGAAAGTAAAAGCCTATCATTCTCCGCAATTGTAGTGAATTCGTCTTTTGTACCTGCAGAAAATCCAGAGGTTAAATCAGGTTTTTCTAAATCCGGTTGCTTATCTACGGCTGCTTCCTTCGTACATGCAGTAAGTAATAGCATTATGAAAATTGTTATACCTATTGTTTTGATCCATCTCTTCATAGTAGCCACGCCCTTCTCTATAGCCGAAAAACGACTTCACTGAATAAAGTGTATATAAAAATATACATTTGCTGAACCAAGCTATAGGCCAGCAGCATTAAAAACAACATAATCAAAACTCCTAATACGGTTAGGAATAGGTTGACAAATACCTTACCCACCGTAATCTGATGAATCTGATAGGATCCAAACAGTAATAAAATGCCACTCCAGGCAAAACCAATGAAACGTATCATTGCCAAGAAAGGAGCCATATCATTGGCAACAAAATTACTGATAATGATATAAATAAACTCCCATATTATGTAAGGAAGAAGGCAGTAGCAGGTTAGAATAAAAATTTGCTTTATTTTCCCTTCCGTAAACATTAAAGAGCTGACTGCGCAATTGGAGATAAACCATAACAGGATTCCCCCCGTACTAACAGCAAAAATTGAGAGGATCGAAATCTTATCCGGATTATGGGTGTTATAGATAAAACCTACCAATTGTGCGTCAAATACATGTACCAGGAAAAACGCCAATATCAGGATGAAACAGGTTCGAATAGATCCTGCATTTTCCCACTTTATCGCGTCAAAACCATTTACCGGATGGAACATGGTATAATAACATTGCTTTAACCCTTTTCCTAATCGACGACGATTCATACTCTCTCTCCCTTCCGGTTCCTGCGTTTCTTTAAGAAATGCATGCTTCCTTTATAGATTACGGATAGTATAATTATGGCTGCAAGAATGAGTCCGAAATTACTGCGCATTACTTCCAGAGAATGCTCTTTAAAGGCTATGGAGTAATTTCCCCGGTCATTTGCCAATTTATAATACTTCATTGCTGTCTCAAACTCTTCCAGCTGATAATACGCTTTGCCAACTCCGGTATAGGCAAGAAGGAAATTGGCATTCAGCCGTATAACATCCTCCCAAGGCTTGATACTCTCTTCGTAAAGTCCCCTATTATAGAGGGAGATTGCCGATCTTACTTTTTCTCCAAATCCGGTCAATCCAAACTGCGTTATATCCTTTTTCTCTGAATCAAGGACATATAGCTTATCCTCTACTTCAATAATCGATGTAGGCATCTTGAACAATCCTAACTGTTCGCCAATTCCTCCAAAAGCAAACATCAGCTGACCATTTTTATCGCACTGATAGATTCTGCCTGTCTTGGCATCTACCACGGTTATGGTCCCTTCCTCATCAACCGATATATCTGCAAAGGATGCATTGGAATACCAAACGGTTCGGCTAAACGGAATAATATCCACACCAAGGGGGTTTAACTTTGCAATCAATTTGCTATTATTTTCGGAAGCTGCGGCAGTTGCATAGATAAAACCATCCGCCGCTATAAATACATTTCCATATTCAATTGGATTGAACGACTGCATATTACTGCTTGCTTTATCGCTAAGAATGGTTTTCCATAACTTTTGAATGACTCGCTTCATTGTCATTTCAACCTTATTAGCACCAAAGAACTTTACAAAGGTACCATCTGGTTTTAGGTAAATTAACCCTTGGTAAACACCGAAGGACTGCACATAGATCTTACCAAAGTCGTCCACGACAATCTTGCTTGGCTTATAAACAAAATCCTCCTCGATCAGGTTCGAAACCGGCTTTCCATATTTATTTAAGAGGATACCGTCCTGGTTACAAATAAGAATCTCTTTATTATCCTGATCCGTGATGTAAATTGTCCCTTCCTCTGTAACAAAAATCCCGGTCGGTTTCTGTAACGGATAGGGGTTCCCTTCCCAAATCAGCTCCTCGATGACTTTAATTAATTGAAATTCTTTGTCCGTAACGATAATTCTCTTATTTCCCGTATCAACGATATAGATTTCCTGCCTGGCGCTGCAATAGAACATGTCCTGCGGTTCTAGAAAATCACCCACACCGATAGAAGTTCCTAGAATGCTCTTCTGAGGCAGATATCCATTCGGTGTTGGAGTTGCATTGCCCCATTTGTTATATGTATAAGTCCGGTAAGGGACCTCATTATTAATATCCTCCGCAGCAAATGCATGGACAACATTACCGGAACACGCTATTACAATTAAAAGCATCATTGCTATTTTTCTTTTCCATTCCATATTCTTTGTCCCTTCCTCTCCCTTTTTTATTCCTGTCAACCTTTCAATCCGGAGTGAGACATCGTCTCCATAACGGAGGATTGCGAGATAATAAATACAATGACCGGGGGAATCATCAGCATCAATGCTACCGCTGCTCCTGCACCTGCTCTGGCTATACCGGCTGAGGAAATAGACTGCAGGACAGAAGTTAAGGTTTTCATTCCCTCATCATAGATATATTGGGTATCTCCGGTATTCCACAGGGAATTAAACGTAAAGATTGTTAGGGTCATCCATGCCGGCTTTACCAATGGCATAACCAAGCTGCCAAAAATTTTATATTCACTGGCTCCATCCACTCTTGCCGCCTCCAGCATCTCATCCGGTATCGTAACCATGAATTGACGCATCAGAAACACACCAAAACTTCCGGCTAAGATCGGAAGCATAATAGAGGAATAGGTATTAATCAGATGCATCTTACTCATAATGATATAAAGCGGTGTTTGAGTTACCTCCGGGCGGAACAGGATTGCCAAAACCAGTACTTGGTCATAAAAGCGAAGAAATTTCGATGATTTCTTCGCCAATGGATAGGCGGCCATGGATGCAATAAATATGTACAGGATGGTACCGACAACGGATACAAAAATACTATTGAATAAGGAACGTTCAAAAGGTACCCAAGTTTCCTGCGTAATTTCAATTAGGGTGATGAAGTTTGCAATCGTCGGATTCTGAACCCAGAATTTCGGCGGATAAATAAAAATCTCATTCATCGGCTTGAATGCTGTTACTATCACATAAACAATCGGCAGCAGCATGAAACTCCCAAGGATTGCCAGGATGAAAAAGATTACCATGGTTCCTTGGATGGATCGGTTTAATCGCTTCACCTTCGGTCTTTTATACCCTTTACGGGGCAATAACTTCACGGTAGATGTACTCATAATATTTGTCCTCCCTTATAGCCATTTTGATAGAGTCTTATTAATGACGTTCCATAGCAGCAGCATAAGAGTAAATAGGAATACTGCTATCGCACATGCATAACCCATTTCAAAACGTACACCACCAAAGTCAAGGATATGCAGAACCAATGTATGAGTACCATAATCCGTACTCGGGAAACCGGTCAAATTCATACACTCGTAGCCAACCGCAAAAGATGTTGATATTGTAATCACTGCACCGAATAGCAGCTGTGGTACCATCTGAGGAAGTGTGACATAATATAGTTCTGCAAAACGATTTTTAATTCCATCAACCGCAGCTGCTTCATATAGGGACCGATCCATAGATTGCAGACCGGCTACAAAGGATAGAAATCCGGTTCCCATACTGAGCCACAGGATAACAACAATAACCACTCCCATCATATATTTTGTATCCGTCAGCCACATAATCGGGTCGGTTATTATGCCGAGACGCATCAATGTACTATTCATAAATCCATAGGAATCCCCACTGAATATGTATGTCCATACAAAATATACGTTTCCTGCCAGGGAAGGCAGATAAAAAATCAAAGTTAATACGGTTCTTACCGATCGACGAAATTCATTAATCAGCCAGGCTACCATGAAACTTAAAATATAACTAATAGGACCGGTAATAATAGCAAAAATTGCTGTGTTACGTAAGCTGATTAAAAATACATCATCATCAAAGAACATGCGTATATAATTGTCCAAACCAACAAAAACCGGAGGCTCCAGCATATTAAAATAGGTAAAGCTTAGGCCTACTGCTGCCAGTATCGGTAAAATGGTAAAACAGACAAACAGTATCGTAAAGGGAGTTAGAAATACTATCGTTGGAATCTTACTGGACCAATTTCTTTTCTTCTTTCCCTTTTTTGTCACTGCATCCGTTTTTGTCACGGAATGATTCACAGCTGCTCCTCCTCTCAATTACTTAGCTCGAATTCCTTACGTTTACGTTCTATTTCTTTATTTATCTCAATGTTATAGCGATATAAGGTTTCTCTTACATTTGAATTCTTATATACAACTGCTCGAAATGCAAAAGAGACATTACGGGCGATATAATAACTACCAGGAATCTGCGGAACATCCGTTATGTCCTTCCACTGCGCCATTAGGCTATCTGCCTGCTTCTTCGTCCAGGGAAGCTGTTCAAATGCAGCTACATTGGCGGTTGGATATCTTGCTCCCGGACCCATGCTCTGCTCAAGTTCGGCACCAAAACGGCTCTGTGCTTCGGTACTTACCCACCATTTTAAGAATTCATAGGAATTGTCCGGTTGTTCGGTATCTGCCAGAATGATTGCCGCCGTACCATTGGAGGTTTCCGAACGGTCTATGCTTTGGTCCTCTTGTACCGTTCCCGGTATCGGTGCTATTTCCCAGAGGTTCTTTAGCTCCGGTGCAGCAACCGACAGATAATTTACATTCGTATAGGGAACAATCGCCATAGGCATCTCCCCATTACGAAAGCGGTTAAAGAAATCAAATACGAGTGGTAAACTGTATTTTGCATATAGTCCGGTCCAATCTTCAAAAGCAGTTAGCGCTTGCGTTGTATCAAAAGCAGTTTTTGTTAAGCTATCGTTATAGAACTGACCGCCGTTCTGATATAGAAACATCTCGAAGGTACGCTGTGATTCCGGGATACCCACCAGATAATTCTCATCCATAAGTATCGGAACTAAGGCATAGAATTCCTCCCAGGTATTTGGCGGCTCCAATCCCAGCTCTGCAAAGATATCACTTCGATAGAACAACATGTCATAACTTTGTGTTTCGGGTAAAGCATAATACTTATCTTTATACCGGTAAGGTATCATAGCTGACGGCATAAATTGTGAAGTTACCTCCTTAAAATCTCCAAAGGAGGAAAGCTCCAAGAGCGCCCCCCGCATTGCCAGATTGACCGGTGTTTCCTTAGAAACAAAGAGTGCCACATCCGGTCCCTTTCCTGCAAGTACCGCCTGGGTAAGAACAGAAGAACTATTCACAAGGCTAACCTTAACCGGAATGCCGGTCACTGGTGTAAACATGTCATCGATCATTCTTTTTAGGAGCATTGCCTGATCACGGCCGGAGGAAACACCCGTTGCCGCCAGATCGGAAGTACTGATCCAAACGGTAAGTGGTTCCGTGCTCTCCTCTGTCTGCATTGTTCCTCCTAAGGAAGTATGATCCACAAGAAAAGAGTTTATAAACATGGAGAACCGATACCTGATCTGATCAAAAAAATTCGTCTGTATCCTGGGTTCCTCCATATCCGGTGAATATACAACAAAATAGTCCAGCTCCAATGGCTGCAGGCGGGTATCAATCGTCCAGGAAGCAAGGTTGCTCATATTATTCCGGTAGGGCTCAATACGGTTTGCAATCTTGCCGGGCTTCTTAATAAACTGTTCCATTAAGGTAATTGTTTCTGCAATAATGGAAGCACTGGAGATATCAACACGCTCCATATGGTTTAAATCTTCCATTACTCCCTCCAGGGTAGCCTTAATTTCCTTAAAGCCATCCATAAGACCAGGAATTCTCTGATCTAACAGGAAGTCACGATTGGAATCAACCGTAATTCGGTACTCATCTGCGTTAACACCGGTAATTTTAACGATTTCACGGTACCAATCATTTAGATCTTTTGCGACCTCATCAACGCGCCGAAGGATATCCGCAAGATCTCCCGCGGCAACTGTCAATTTTAATGTGTGCTTTCCGGCAGGCAGATATATTTTATAGGGGACCCTATCTTCATCCGAAAATGTCTTTATGTACCATGAGTTCTTATTTTCAAACTCCAGATTCTTCATTTCTTCAAAGAGAACCTGATTATCAATCATCATTTCCCGAACACTGTACATGCCCCGTTTGGCATTCTGCTTTACCTTAAATGCAAAACAGTAATATCCATCCTCCGGAACTGTGAACTCCCAGGAAATATATTCCCCGGCACTATCCCAAGTGTTTTTTCCAATTGTATTATATAAGGTAACCTTCGGATCCGAGGGCAGGATCGATACACTACTCTTATCATAGGTAGCAAATAAGGTATTACTGGACTTTACATAGCTTTTCTCTGCTTGAAAGATTTCCTTGAATTCTTTTGCATCCTTAGCACCCTCCGAATCCCATTTTGCTGCCATTGCTTCGTACTTCGGAATTGCTTCCGCCTGATAGAATATTAACTTATCAATTGCAAGAGCTTCCTTTTGCATTTCCAATGTTATGGTATGGGTACCCTCCGACAAGAAGAATTGCAGTTCTCCGTTGTATTGCCCATCCTCATCCAGAACTGCGTAAGTCTGCCATTCAAAAATCTCTTTTACCCTGGGCCTTAATTCATTTCCCATATCGTCATGTTCAAAATCCCAGTCCTTATAGTCTCGATAGGTTTCATCCAGAAATAATCTGGGTAGAGTAATCGTTTTCGCGTTATGGTATGGAAAAGAGCCATCAAGAAGGATACCTATTTGGATATCATTGTTTTTAAGTTTGATTGGACAATATTGAAAAGCCAGGTTATACATTCCTTCTTCTTCAACATCAAACTTCCATGTAACTGTGCCTTCTTGTGACTCCCAGCTAAGAACATTATCTTTTCCATTATAGGAACTTACACTAGGATTTGCTCGGTTTTGTGATAGAAACTCATTTCCCAAAATTTCAATTGTCGTATCCGGATGCGCAGCGGACGAATGTTCTTTTAAATAATCATAATAAGAAATAGCATTATGATAATCGGCATCTAAAACCTCTTCTGCATTCGCATTCATGTCTTTGCCCGAGCTATTCGCACCGGATACCATCTGCACCCCCGGAATCTCGGTAAATAAAATCAAAGCAAAAAGTGCTGCCATAAAACGGTTCCTTTTTCTCATTTAAGTTTCCCTCCAGCTGAATAAAAACTATTTTGTCATAATAAACAACCAAGGCTACTATTTCTTATAATTAATACATTATTTCGCGGCTGCTGGCTGATATAATCCATTTACTATTTTATCATTTCCTATAGGGTAAACGTTTTCCTAAGGCTTATTTTAGTAAATTTTTATGCAGTTGTCAAGACATTTTCTATGTTTTTTATCGTTATGTTTTTAACAATAGTTTTCTATTTTATTTCATGCAACTATTTTTACTATTTTCTTTTCTACCAATTATTGTTGACGAATAAATTAATTCATGGTAAACTAATACTAAATGTAAACGTTTACCCAACTAAGAAAGGTAGGTTATGTCATGATACAGTTAAACAATGCCTCCATGTCCTGCATATTTGATGACAGGAATGGAAAACTTCTTGAGGTGCGGCAGAATAATCAAGTAATCAGCTTGGATGGTTTTGCATTCGATTTTGGCTGCAATGAAGAAAATCAAACCAATATTTTTACTTATGAATCTATGCTTAATTTTAGAACCTGGAATCTTCCGGCAATTAAGCCAACACAAAAAGGAGAAATTCCTCCGCCAATATCCTGTATATCAGATCCGGACTCTTTAACCGTAACTTATGACATCAATGGCTGCCTCGTTCATGTCATTTACCGGTTGACCGACAGCACTCTACATATTGATATTGAGCTGGAGAATAAATCCAAAAGCACCTTCTACTTAAATTCCTTTAGCTTTCTTCTTAAATTAAATGCCATTGAGGATGTAACCTTTGATTTTCCTTGTAATGTCCCAATTCAGCATTTTAAAGCATCTGATTTGGAGCCGTATCACGTGATTGAAACCGGTCTTATCAGCTTTGCTACCCATACAAAACGTTCGGATGGTGACTTTAATCTCCTCTTCCTTGATCCGGTAGAAAAATGGTCCAGCGGTGTTTATCATGACAGCAAATGCACGAATTATGTTTTCTGCGCCGGCTTAGAGGCTGATTTAGATCCGGGGAAGAAGCTTTCCGTTGGTACCTTATATATTCAACCTTGTGAAAATGCGAACCCTTATCTTAAAATCCGGGATTTTGTTGCTTCCCTCGGTTACAAACCTTGTGAAGGCGGTATAACCGATGGTGTAATGTATTCCTGCCATCCATCCGGAACAATGGATACCAATTTCCCTCTGAAGCAGGATTTATTCCAATATGCCGATTATCTACCCGTATTAAAGCAGATGGGAATTGATCATGTATGGCTTCTTCCGGTATTTGAACATAATGAAAATGGTGTATATCATTCCAATGACCAATCTATTATTGATGAGCGTTATGGTGGTGAAGAAGGCTGTAAATACTTCTGCGATAAAGCGCATGAATTAGGTATGACGGTATTGTTTGACTATGTTCCCCATGGTCCGGCACCGGAATTCCCGGTTGCAAGGGATAACCCGGAATGGCCTGCCAAACGGCGTGACGGATCTCTTCAGGATGAATGGGAATGCGTATCCATGGATTATAACCACCCCGGATATCAGGAATATACCACGCAGCTTGTCTGTGATCATGTCAAACGGTTTGGTGTTGATGGTGCCCGAATTGACTGTGCTATGGGTGGATTATCGAACTGGCGTCCATATCAGGATAATCGTCCAAGCGGCAATAGTGTAAAAGCGGGGGTTAATATTACGGATGCCATTCGAAACGGCTTTCTTCGCGGCGGCAAACCATCCTTTATTCTTCCGGAGAACTTTAACCCGCTTCCAAACTATTACCACTGTACCGATCTATTCTATGGAATGAATCTATACCGTGTCTTCTGTGAGATTGAACCGCTGCTGCAATCCGATCCTACGGAATTTGTTCGGATATTGACTGATTTCTTGGAAAGGGAGGCATTCACTACCCCGGTAAATTACCATAAGCTGCGTTTCCTGGGTAATCACGATACGGTATCCTGGGTATGGCAGTCACGCCGTGCAGTTGATTGCTATGGAGTCGGCGGTGCAAAAGCACTTTGGGCTGTGATTTCCTTCATTGATGGCATGCCTATGATATATCAGGGTGACGAAGATCCAACCCTTTACTTGTCCGAAGGAGAGAATCTGACAAAATTCTTTACAAAACTTTTCGCAGATCGTAAAAAATATATACCGAAAGATAATAACGAAACCATCTATCTGCATACCGGCACTCCGGTTATGGCTTTCCTAAGAGGTAACGGTAAGGAAAGACGGCTTTTTGCAATTAATCTCTCGGATAAAGAGCAAACCATAGATTTGAGTAATTATAAGGAAGCGCACCCCCTCCTTGCCAAGGAGAACAGCAATGTTATAAAACCTTATGATTATCAGATATTCGCTGTTTAAAATGAGGTGAGTTTTTGTGAAATATTTTTTCAGTAATAATAAACATAATAAATGGGGCAACATTAATACAAAAACGCATAGAAACTTCGAAAGGATGCTCGCTCAATCCATTCTCCTGGCTTTTATGGTTCTCAGTCTCTGCTCCTGTACAAAAAATCCGCCAGGCGATGCCCAAGTAACAGACAATGGTAAAGCAGTCCCGGATACGAATGCCGCGAACGATGCCTCAATAAGTTCAGCCGATCATGTTTTACAGGACACGGAGCAAGGGACCACCAGCATTGTATTTATTAAAAATGGGATATCCTGTACCGTAGATTCCACCACGGGTATGGTTACCCAGATAAAATCAGACAAACAGACGATTGATCTGAACGGAATCCTTATCGAAGTAGGTTTTAACGGTACATACCAGTTTGACCAGCTTGGATATACCTCGTTCGGGGAACTGGCCACCTGGGAGCTTCCCATTGTATGGCCCAAGATGAAGCCCATGCCCTTATATGAGCTGGAAGGTATTAAAGAAACGGAGAACGGCTTTCATGTCAATATTACTAAGGACATGCTTACCATCTCCTACCATTATGAGATGCTGGAAAACGCCTTAAAAGTATCTGCTGTTATTACAACAAGCGAGCATACCAAGCAGCAAATAAACGGCGTTGGTTTTATGGTGAAGGGAATTGAGAGTTTTAATAAGGAGAATACTACCGTAGAGTTCCCCGGCAGTACTCCGGCAGGTAAGATTGCTCTGAAGAAATACCCAAAATATTCTGTTGTATCCACTGATTATGCTTCTCCGATTATTCAGTATCAGGACGATACGTCCTATTTAAATATTCTTTTCGTGAATGATCAGGAAAAATGGACAACGGGAGCTTACAGTGACGTGAATGATAAATCTTGCTCCGTTTTTCTTTCCGCAGTAGAAGGCTATTTAAAAGCTGGTGAGGAAATGGTCGTCGGAAATCTATATCTGCAGCTGCTTAATCAAACAGAGGATCCCTATCTTGCAGTGCAGGACTTCTGGAGTACACTTGGATATCACACTCCTGCAGATAGTGTAAATGACGGACCTGTATATTCCTGCCATCCTTATGGTACCATGGATACCAACTACTTCAACCGCTGGACTCTGCAGGAATACGCTGAAAGATTGGATCGTATCGCTTCCATGGGATTTAAGAATGTTTGGCTTCTGCCGATTTTTTATCACACGGGCGACAATGTCTATGAACCGATTGATCAGGGAGTAATTGATGGACGGTATGGCGGGGAGGAAGGTGCTTCCGCTTTTATAAGCCAGGCGCATGAACTTAATCTGCGGGTTCTATTTGACTTGGTACCCCACGGTCCAAGACCGGTTTATGCCTTCGCTAAGGAGCACGACGATTGGATTTCAAAAAAGCAGGATGGCAAAAACCAGATTGAATGGGAATGTGTTTCCTTCGATTATAACAATCCGGGATATTATAACTATACCGTTGATCTACTAGCCTATTATGCAAATACCTTTGGTTTGGACGGAGCCAGGATTGACTGCTCCATGGGCGGACTTTCTAACTGGCAGCCGGTGGAAGGCTTGCGTCCCAGCAGCTCCGGGCTCGCCGGCGGTCTTAATATTACGAAAGCCATTCGGGAAGGTTTCTTGCAGGCCGGTGTAAATCCAATCCTTCTCCCCGAAAACTTTCATCCAATCCCTACCTATGCGGAATATACGGATATATTCTATGATATGCCGCTTTTTAGAGCAATCCATGACCTTAATCATTCCGATATAACAGAGGCGGAATATGTAAAACGACTGGAGACTTGGCTTGAAGCGGAACATAAGACTTCGGTAAAGGGACAGGTGAAGCTTCGATTCCTCGGCAATCACGATACCGTCACCTGGACCTTTGATGCAGAACGGCCTCAGACTTTCTACGGTGTAGAAAAAGCAAAATCCCTCTGGAGTATACTAAGTTTCATTGACGGTGTCCCCTTTATTTATCAGGGAGACGAGGATCCGGCGACGTATCATCTGGAAGGAGAAAACCTGGAAGCATTCTTTACCGACATCCTATCGGCAAGGGAAAACTATCTTCCGGCGGACTATGAGATATCCTATATCTATACGGAATCACCTGTCTTCGCCTTTACCCGTCATAGCCAAGACGGCAAGGATACAAAACTTGTACTGGTGAACCTATCTTCTGATTCCAATACCATGGATTTGGATGATGGCACCCGGGAAATTCTATACTGTAGCGGGAATTATCAGCTAGACAGTAATAGAATCACCTTAGCTCCTTATACCTCTATTATCATTCAGAAGTAAAAAATAAGAGTTAAGTTGAAAAAGGTACTTCTTTGATCTCACTCAGTTCCGCACAAGCCACCGCCTGATTAATACTTCTTCCGATCAGGTCAATGGAAGCCGCCACGCTCTCTGCAATTTCCCGCTGCATGGCGGCTTCCTGCTCCAGGCTATGTGCCGTATCACTGGAAAGCAGCGCTACCTCCCTGAGACGCTGGAAAGCCATTACCGTTTTCTCCAACAGACCCTCCAGATCCTTGATGCCATCCGTATCCGGCTTCTCTGCCAGCTGGCTGTACTTGCTTAACAACTCTGCCGCGAGTTTCTTTCCCTCTTTCGACAGATTCATTGCCTTATCCGAGATGTTAATGGAATCAAATGATGTTTTCTCCAGTTTTCTCCGGGAAGCTTCCCATTTTTCCAAAACTTCCGAAACATCAAAAATTCCTTCCTGTGCCTGCGCAAGCTGTCTTAAATGTTCATTTGCTCTTTCCCCCAAGTAGATCCCCCTCATCATTTTATCATTATGTATTATAAAACCTATGTATTCCTTATTATTGTGATATGCATGTCCTAAGTCATATGAAACCCATAAACCGGAATAGGACCTATCTATATTCAGATTGGCTAAGACCGGCTGACGCAGGCTGTTTATTTTCGATTTGAGACTCAAGTGAAAATAGAGCCTGCTTGCGCGATATTTTCACTAAGCTTTGAGGCTCAAAGGAGAATATGCCAAGGAAGGTAA
>ENA-UOOI01001801-UOOI01001801.1-fermentation-metagenome-genome-assembly--contig:-NODE-1801-length-20669-cov-4.052780_pt1 | contig 20669 bp, 21 predicted proteins | sample MGYA00245779_ERZ724027 | MGnify/ENA primary metagenome ERZ724027 (study PRJEB28704, sample SAMN03018318) | fermentation metagenome | biome: anthropogenic terrestrial biome; feature: soil; material...
TTTGAAATTTTACCGGTATATATTTTATATTTGAGGTATAATCTTTATATACTTTTCTTCAATTCATAATTTGAAATAAGGCATAAATAGAATTATGTTATTTTGAACAGCGAATGAGTGTTCAAAATAACATAAACTCATATTACGAATCGAAGCTTTTTTATAAAATATATAAGCGAAAAAATCCATAGGCTTTATTGCAGCACAGAACTATTATGCTCTTTATTATACTGTTTCAACTGGCGATCATCCGGATTTACTATTACTTTCCCTCTGCCGCCGTCTACAATTAAAAGGTCGCCGTCCTTTATAGACATGCCTTCCAACCCGACACCTGTCACAACCGGTATATTCATATGGCGGGCTATTATACTGCTGCTGGAAGTCGGCCCTCCATATATAGTCACGATTCCCTTTACATAATACGGATCTATATTCAATACATCATATGGCGTAATATCATTTGCAACGAGTATGCATTCCTTTGCAATGCACTGTTTATGCTTGCAGTTAACATTTCCCAGCTTATTTAAAAGCCTCCATTTTATCTCCTCGATGTCTTCCGCCTTTTCAAACAAATATTCATCATCAAGACTTTCAAGCTGTTTTTTTGCGTTGTTTAAAATATATGCAACCGCATATTCGGCGCTCACATGTTTTCCCTTTATGGTATCCTTTATATCGCCTATAAGCTGTCTGTTATTTATTATGTTGATATATTTATATATCGTTTTTTTTATATCTTCATTAATGTCTGGAAGATCATCGTAAAATTTCTTAAGTTCTTTTTTAGCAGCATTTATGCAATAATCGAGTTTATCTGCTTCAGCTCCGGCATCATCTACATTTTTAACGGGATTTATCAAATCCCTTTTAAATAACTTTGCGCGTGAAATGCCTATGCCGTTAGAAACTCCTGCGGCAACAATCATAATGAATCACCTTTCAATTAATTTTTATACAATATTTATTATATATCAAGCTATGTGCTTATCTATATATCAATTATATTATATCATAATATTTTATATAAATGAAGGTGTTAAAGGATTATATTATTTGTTTCTCATTCAATCGATATATAATTTTGCAATAAAATATAATGCATAAATATTAATTATTATATTCTATTGCTGTGCATCCGTGATTATTTTATGTATAAATATTTTTTCCACTTTCTTTAAATAAATTCATAAATACTTATTATATGAGAGAAAATAAATATCAAAGTTTATTTTATTAAAATTATGTACAAATATTATAATTTTTTTAATTTTACAACTTATTTAGTATAACATTTTATCTATATCACTTTTGCTTTAATTGTGATAATATAAAATTACAAGTAGATTACACAGGTTAGAAGCACCTGTAAACAATTAGGGGTTATATATTATGTAACTTGTGATTTTTCCCCTAATATTATAAGGAGGGAGAAAAGTGAAAGACAAAGCACGATATTATCTTGAAGACCTAATAAATAGATACCCCTCGCTAAAGGGTTGTGAGCAAGATATTGAAAGAGCTTTTAATGTTATGGTAGAAGTATTTAGCTCAGGCGGTAAAATGCTTGTTTGTGGAAATGGTGGGTCTGCAGCAGATTCAGAACACTTTATAGGAGAGCTTATAAAGAGCTTTATTAAGAGGAGGGAAATTAGTCCGGAGGAAAAAGCCAAATTTGATAAATTTGGTGAAGACGGAAAATATATAGCATCCAGGCTTCAGGGTGCGCTACCGGCTATTTCAATTGCTTTTCTGACTGCATACGGCACAGCTTATATTAACAAGTTCGATCCTGATCTCGTATTTGCACAACAAGTATACGGTTTAGGCAAGGAAAATGATCTATTATTTACATTCAGTGCATCAGGTAACTCCAAGAACATATTTAATGCTATATTAACCGCAAAGGCAAAGGGAATGCACGTAATTTCCATAACAGGAGAGTCCAGCGGCAGGATAACTGATTATTGCGATGTGATAATGAAGATGCCTGCATTTCTCTCACCTGCTGTTCAGGAATATTATCTTCCTGTTTATCATACCCTTGCATATATGCTTGAGGAACACTTTTTTGAGAAATAAGAAAACGCATGGTTTCTGCCATGCGTTTTCTTTATGGTAAAATAGTTTAATCCAATATGGATTAAACTATTTTACAGATGATTCCTGAGCGATTATATTCCATGTGTCCTCGATCTTAATTTTTCCCGACATCATCTGGCTCAATCTGTCTGCCGTAACGTTCATCATCGCATCCGATATATTATCTATATACATAGTCGAATTCTCATCTGTCTGATTTAGATGATCTATTATATTTTTCTTTACAGGTGTATCAGCCTTATTAACAGTTTTCAATCCCGAAATTCCATTTTTTTCTGCGAATATGCTCTGCGATTCTTCGCTGAATAGAAAATCCATAAACTTCATAACTTCATTTATGTGTTTTGTTTTCTGATTTACTGTGATAACCTGAACTGCTGTTGCAGCTACCTTCGAAATGGGATTTTGTGCAAAGTTTATTGCATTTTCAAATACATCATATTTAAATTCCTGAGATTTTACTTTTTCTATTTTATCGATGGCCCAGGAGCCCATGGGAAATATAGCCGCTTTTCCGTTTACAAAATTGTCAACAGAGGTCGAATAATCATAATTATTTGCCTTGTAATTTGCAGAACCTGCCTTTTTTAAGTCATAGTAAGTATTTACGGCATCTTGAGCGCCACTCAATGATAAAAAAGCCTCCCTGTCGTTGTCGGCAAATGCATTTGAAAGTTCATCTGTATTTACGGTTTGAACTGATATCATCCCGAATAATATATTTGCAACCCAGGGGTCCTTTGTCCCCGCGGCTATTGGATCTTTAACATATTTTTTTAATGTTTTGCATGTATCAATAAACTCATCGAGAGTCCCAGGCTGACCTATGCCATATTTTTCAAACAGGTCAACATTGTAAAACCATTCATTAGTATATGGAAGATCTCCTATTCCATAATATTTAGCATTTAGCTTCCCGTATCCTAAATTGACACCATAATATTTGTCTTTAAAATCATTTTTATCTACCCATTGGGTTAAATCTTTAATATATCCCATCTTGGCATATTCTATCATTTTATTCCTTTTAAGCCCGACAATATCAACCTTTTTATTGTTTACAAAAGCATCGCTTATCTTCTGGTAATAGCCTGTCCCGCCAAACACCAAATCAACTTTTATGTCTTTATTCTTATCCTCAAAATTTTTTATTATATCCCTGTATGCTTCAACCTGCTCTCCATCATCTAAAAATGTTGCAAATACCAGTGTGACAGGGCTTGCAGTTTTTTGATCCGTATCTTTTTTAATTTTCTTAGCGCATGACGAAAAAACAAGGGCCATTAAAATCAGCAATATAAATATCCTCTTCCTTACCACATTATCACCCTTTTCTATTAAATTCCCGAATACAGTCATAAATTTTTAAATATTCCAAATAGGTATCTTTTATAATTATAGTATTTCCAGCATTCTTTTAAAAGCTAAAACTGATACTGGGTTATATATTTTATATACCCTGATATTGATAAATTGACATGTTTGATATTATTTACAAAATAGCGACATATATTTATTACCAGGGAAATTTTTTATCAGTGAAGGTATCAGCAGTATGAAAATGATCTTTTTATCATACAGAAAGATAAGCTATGCAATCATATCCACATTTTTTATAATCATAAACATTCTTTTATTTTATTCGATTATAAGGCTGCCGGAGCTTAAAGAAAGCTCAATTACTGCTTTAAGCAGTACAGTCAAAAGTTACCGGACCTTATATGCTGACACTGATGGAAACGGCAAAAAAGATACCATAGATATAAGTATAGATGAAGGGAAAAAGGAATACCTGCTCAAAATAACAAACGATAACCATAAAAAATTTTCACTTCCATACGGCTCAAAGTATAAAACAGTAGGCCCGTATTTGACCTGGTGGCCCCTTTTGATCACTATTGCCGATATAAATACGGATAATATTCCTGAAATAATAACCCAGGCATCAAAATCTGCAAACTCTCTGCCCCTCTATATATTCAGATGGAACGGTAAAACATATGAGACGGTATTTGCAGGAACTTACAATGGCATATACATATCGGATATAGGTGATGACATGATACCCGAAATAACAGCAGAAGACGGCAGTGTTGGGAAAAAGCTTTTGACATTTTCATGGCTTGGAAATTCATACAAGAAAGCTGATATAACATTGAAAACTGGATTAAAAGGGTATGATAAAATAGAAAATGTCATTAAGTATATGAGCAATCCATTCGGGCAAAAGAATTCATACGGGGATATTATAAATTCATCCTTCACAAAAGAATGGATACAAAATAGCAAAAACATGGACTATATTAAAACATTCAGTAGCAATATAGTCAGCATGCAGCTTCAAGACTATATCGGCCAGAGTTTGATGACGGATAAAAAAGATAAGGTTTCGGAGCTGTGGAAGATAAGGTACATGATATTCAGAAGATATGACTCTCAATTAAAAGTGGAAAACTGTATCGCCGAAATTGAAACAAAAATTGAAGATAGCAAAACCGGTGATTTTAAAATCAACAGCATTAAGTTTTCAAAGGAGTAAATAGCCTGTGGCATGGATTTGTTAAAATTGCCGTGATTTAATGGCGGCTTTACAGTTACGCTTGTTTTGCCGCATATTCGTTTAGCTGCCATTTTCCGCACCTTCCACCCCATATCGCACCTACTTTTCCGTTTATAAGTATCTCGGCTATTTCGCACATGTTGGGGCATCCGCTGCATTCAAAGCTTTTAGTATCGTAAGTATAATCAGTAAGGTCAAATCCATAGAATCTTGTTGTTTTGTTATTCTTTACCGCTGATTTTGCGATAATCGCAGCACCTATGGCTCCCATCACATCATAATATTCAGGTATGTATATTTCAAATCCCAGTTCCTTTTCAAATGCCTTTTTCATGCCTATATTGGCGGCAACGCCTCCCTGGAAAACAACAGGTTCAAGTATTTCCTTGCCTTTTCCCACATTACTTAAATAATTCCTGACAAGGGCATCACACAATCCGCTTATTATGTCCTCTTCACTATAGCCAAGCTGTTGCTTATGTATCATATCTGATTCGGCAAATACGGCACACCTTCCGGCAATCCTGACAGGGTTTACAGATTCTACAGCCTTGCCTCCAAAGTCCTCGATGGGTATATTAAGCCTTGAAGCCTGCCTGTCGAGAAACGATCCTGTTCCTGCGGCGCAGACGGTATTCATCGCAAAGTCGACTACGATTCCATCTCTCAATATTATAATTTTGGAATCCTGACCGCCTATTTCAAATACCGTTTTAGCATCCGGATAATATTTTAGAGCCGCTATCGCATGGGAAGTTATCTCATTTTTAACAATATCGGAACCTATCATCACATCGGCCAACTGCCTTCCGCTTCCGGTCGTGCCTACTCCGCATATAGTTATATTCCCCAATTTACCCTTTAACATCGACATGCCTTCCTTTATGGCGTCGATAGGTCGGCCTGCTGTCTTTAAGTATAGCTTTTCGACTATATTTTCATTCTCGTCTATAACGGCCAGATCCGTACTGACAGATCCTACATCTACTCCAAGATAATAATTCATAAGTTCAAAACCTCTTTTCTTCTTTTAAGCATGTCTACAAAAGCTTCGAGCCTTGTGAGATATCCTGATTCACCTGTCAATTCATCTACCACCAGTGTCATATAAGGTATCTTTTCATTTTTGGATACGGCAGGCAATATGCTGCTTGCGACTATTTCAGGCATGCATGAAAACGGCAGAAGCTGTATTACGCCATCGTAGCCGTCTTTTGCATATAAAACGGTATTCCCTATACACTGCCTTGCATGACCTCCTATCAGCATTTTAAGGTATGGCTTGGCAGCGGCATTTATCCTCCATTCCTTATTGATCCCTGCCATCTTTGAAAATATATGCGTTTCGATCCATTTGCTTACAGTCATGGACCTATCAACCTGCACACCCATATTGCCCAGTTTTTCTTCTATATAAAGGTTGACAAATGGTTCTATAACGGTATATATCTCTCCAACTATGCCTATTTTTAACGGCTTAATCTTTTCATTTATATGGACTTCTTTAAGTTTTCCCTGTGTTTGCCTGATCAGATCTATTATTTCCCTTGTTCCATAGGCTTCCGATGTTTTTGAGATATACTCATTGTATATCATCTTTACATCTCCCCTTTTAATTTCCCTCGGCCTTATGGCAAACATCATCTTATCCATTCTGTCCAGCTCTTTCGCTGCGATATAAGCCCTGTACAGAGAATTTAAAACTTTAACGGCCGATTTGCCGTTAGTTATTTTTTTTACCTTCCCCAAAAATCCGTTGATGTCTTCCGCAGGAGGATCGAGGACTATTATATCCACATCGTAGCCCATATCCTTTAATATTTCCTTTTCGATTATGCCATAGTATCCAAACCTGCATGGCCCGCAGCTGCCTGTTATTATTATCGTATCGGCACCTTCCTCTATGCTTTGGGCATAGTTCCCTATGTTTATTTTCAAAGGTAAACAAGCTGTTTCAGGCGAATATTTCGTACCGATTTCAAGCGTTTTTTTATTGCAAAGGGGAGGTATTACTACATCGACTCCCAGATCTTCAAGAAAGCCTTTCGCAGCTACATATGTGCCTCCCATGTGCGGAAATGTTGCTTTCATCTTTTTTCCTCCATTTTATCATATCGAGAAACGCCTCTAATCTTGTGACCATACCGGCCTCTCCCGTATGTTCATCCAGTACGAGTTTTATATATGGAAGTCTTCCATCCCTTTTTATATATCTTGAGATGTAATCTTCAACAAGTGAATCTATACCGCATCCAAAAGAAGAAAGGTATATGACACCTGCAACATCCATATATTCTATGAAGCTCAAACCTGCTCCGAGTATTTTTCTTCCAAGGGTCCAGAAATGCCTTTTGGGAATAGTTCCAGCAAATTTATTTATTCTATCTTCATCGAGCATATCCGTTGTTACAACCCCATAACCTTCGCTGTTTATTTTTTTTATTATATCCATGTTGATAAAGCTGTCGTATATATTATAGGGATGCCCGAGCACTGCTATATAGTCCCTGTCGATATCCTGTACCCTAGTTTTACCTTTAACGGCATCCTCAAAGCTGCAGCCCTGCTCAAGCCTTTTCATAAATATGTGCTGCTTATTAAGCGCATTTTCATATGCGTCATATATTTTGCCTTTATTCCCTGTAAATATCAGTCCCGTTTCGATAGCTGCCTTTATGCCGCCTTTTTCAGAACTTCTCAAATTGACGGTCGTATCGATAATATTTTCAATCCCCGGAACCGAATATTTTATCATCTCCGGAAGTCCGCAGAATTTCGGACATATATATTCATTTTTACATATGCTCATAATCCTAGGTACAAATATATAATCCACTTTTTCAATTAGAGACTGAACATGCCCATGATATATTTTTACAGGGACACATGCCTCATCGACGCAGCTTTTAACACCCATATCCAGTATCTTTTTATTTGTATTCCCGCTTGTTACCACTTCGCAGCCCAGTTCCTCAAAAAAAGACTTCCATAATGGATAGTACCAATAATATAAAAGTCCCTGAGGTATGCCTACTCTCATATGATTCCACCCTATCCTGAAGTTAGCAAAGCAATTGATATTATTATCAATTCTCACTTCATTTATTCATGTCTTTTATATTGCATATTGCCTTATCTTTCAACTCCATCTATCTTCCATGAATCATCAATCTGTTTTATATATATTTTCTCCGAGTACTTTCCGCTATTTGTAGTATAAGTCACTTCTATTTTCACATATTTCCGCTCTATCTTTAAGAAATTTATTTTATCTATTGTCACAGCAGCCTTCTTAATATTTGCAATATCCGCCATCAGAGCAGGATAATAATTAGGTGAAGTGATGTTGGCAAGCTTTTCCGTGCTTTTCAGGTGTTCCGCCGATATGAATTCATCTGCAAACACTACGAGAAATGCCAAATCATCGTCAGGCAAAATTATATCGTCTCCGGCAATTCCGCTGCTTTTCATATTTGAAAGCAGATTGTCATTTTCATTTATAGGCTTTATGATTCTATGTGCGAAAAAACCTCCGAGCATTATGCTCGCAAAAAAAATAAATAATACAGCACACAAAAAAAATAAAACCCGTATGTGCTTATGCCGTTTTACACGCCGTCTCATATATCAAGCTCCATTCAAGTACAATTACTGCTAAAAATACCAACTTAAAAAAATTGGGATGCCGTTTGGCATCCTGGGGATGGGGGGTTTAAACTATTAAAAATAGTTTATTTCTATTATCTACCTATAAGATAAATTTTATACATATTTTAAAAAAATTTTGAAATAAATATATTTACATATTGAAAACATGCACAGATTATCCGTATAATGTTTATGGACAAATAATATGGAGGAATTCATTTTGAAATATTTCCTGGATTTTAAAAAATACGGATTAACATTGAGTTTGACGCCAAGTATACTTTATCTTACAGGCGGACTTTTAGGCATCTATTTCAAAAATGACAGCACTATGCTTTTTGAATCGGTTGCTGTAATTGGAGGGCTGCCTATTCTATTCTCACTCATAGCTTTGAAGTTCAACCTTTTGGGGGCATTATTGCTTATAATCGACTCTCTTTTGGTTCTTTATGCCATATATGCCGAAGGAGTGAATTATGTACTTCTGGCATTGCTGTTCTTGTCATATAACCTTCCGCTTATTATATCGGGTGTTTTGTTCTCGATATACTGGTATAAAAATAAGACAAGGTTATAAATTCCGTCTGTCGTTATAATTTGCACTGCTTCGTAATATATTCATATGGAAGGATGCGTATAAAAAATATGCGACCTTGAGTAACTCATGCATCAGTCAATTATGCTGAGTACAATATATTAATCGGAGGTGTGGTTTTTATGTTCACAAGCAGGAAGAATGCACAGTCAGCTTCTGAAATGGATAACATAAAAAACTCGGAGACGACTATAATAGGTCCCTGTTCAAAATTCGAGGGAAAACTGAAGGCAGAAGGTATTGTCAGAATAGATGGCACCATAGGCGGTGAGCTTTCTGTAAATGGCAATGTTATTGTAGGAGAAGAAGGTTATATAAAGGGAAGCATAAACTCTGAAAAAGTTGTTATAGCCGGAAAGGTAGAGGGCAATATTCACTGCAGCGGCTCCCTTGAACTGACTTCAAGCGGAAAATTATACGGCGATATCGAAGCAAAAAACATTATAATACAGGATGGGGCAGAATTTCAGGGCAAATGCATAATGATTAAAGATTCATACAGCCAGGATGAAAATACCGATGAACTTGTCGACGAACCTGTTGATAATAACGACGCCATAACTTCTGAGCCTGAAGATGTCCCTGAAGAAAAATAAATAATAAGCTTCAGCGATGCTGAAGCTTATTATTTATTTTATAGTACCCCTTATTATTTTCGCTATCGAGTAAAGCTGGCTTATTCCATCTATCATCGCACCCCTTCTTCTGTTTAAAAATGGTTTCATAGCTTGGAGTATCTGAAGTCTCGGATCTCTTGGTGGTGCCGGTCTATAGGGTGCCTGAGGACCGCCTTGAAAACCACCAGGTGGAGGGCCTCCCATCATTTGCGACAATTGACCCATAATTTGGCCCAGATTCATGTTATTGAATAACTGGCCAAAATTATTCATGTTAGGCTGCTGCCCGTTAGGATTTCCGGAATTGTAATTGCCATCTGCCTGTGCCATCGGACGCATATTCCTGTATCTATTCATACGTTCCCCCCTCCCTGCATATGAAAATATGTACAGGATGGATATGGAGGCACGTTATATCCATCCTGCAAGTTTATTATTAGTAGCCGTAGCCTCCTCTGCAGCTATAGCTGCCACTCCCCAAGCATCCTGAACAAATTACGAGCAGGAATACTATGATGATGAATAATATACTGTTATCGATCAACTGAGGCCTTTTTAATCCATCTACAACGGCTGCTGTCCCATCGTCTTCACATAGTTTTGTTACTGGATTGACAAGCGGGCTCCTGTCTTTACCGAATTGGAGAACTATTACTATAAGAATGAGCAGCGCATATATCCACTGGATTCCGGTATTTGTTCCTGTACATGCCTTGTAGCTTCCTACAGGATATCCTCCGTAACCATAGGCCATCGGATAGCAGCATTCTTTATGGCGATGATGCTTTGACATAAATCTCCCCCCTCCTTTACTGGGCATTGGAAATATTTTTTATTTTGTTATGTTGAATAAGGATTCTTTTATATATTTATATCATTATTAGCAGTCTCAGTCTTGGTATTGTCTTCACCAAGGAGGAACAGCAATGCTATCACAGCTATTATAAAAAACCAATCGTTCCCAAAAAGTCCGCCGCGGCCTCTGCCATATCCCGGATACAGCCCATATCCTCCATAGCCGCCATATCCCGGAGTTCCATACCCATAGCCGTAACCGTATTCAAGACCTAATCCGCTACCGCCGAATTTTCCATACCTGCTGTGGCTGTGTTTATGTTTTCTTCTCTTTGAACCTCTTTCAGGATCATAAAGCCCATATTCGGACAGCCCTCCAAATGGCATTGCATTCGGGGGATATGTTCCATAGCCCTGGTAACCTCCGGCAAAACCACCGCCGGTTCTTCCTATCCCAAATATCCCTCTTCCAAATCCAAAACCAAATATAACAATAATTATTATAAGTATTATAATTAAAGTTCTGCTGTTCTTACCGAATATTCCATCAGTGCTATTGCCAAAACCAGAGAACAACCCTCCTAAGTTCATGCTTGCTACCTCCTTATTCAAGGCGCTATGTATCTTTCTAATTTTATACTATGTAGCCGTCTCTATTATGTTACAAACGGCATCCGATTTATTATTTTCTATGTTACCTGATTATACTATATACTATTTACTGAATCCCAAATAAGTTACTCAATGGGTACATATCCTTCAAATAATCTATATAAACCCTTACTCAATTATAAATAAGCAAAAAAAATAATCGGTCCGAATTTGGATCGATTGAATTTCATCCTATGTCAGGCATGGCATGTTATCACGATAGCGGGATACCGAATATCTTTACGGCTACCAACATGGCGGCGCTTGTAAAATTAAACATAAAATGGTTGGCAACCGCTGCCCAGTAGCCATATTTTTCATACAAATAGCAATTGATCATTCCGATAAGGAAAAATGCAATTGAACCTTGCAAATTATAGTGTGCCGCCATAAAGAGTATGCTTGTTATAACGGCGGATATAATTCTTCCTGTCCATCTTTTTAGCACACTGTCATACAGCCAGTATCTGAATACGAACTCTTCAACTATTGGAGCACAGAATACGATCATTATAAAATAAAGTATGCTGGATACGACACTGGATTTCAGGAACTCATTTATCACTTCCTGATTTTTAAGGGCAACACCATATTTTTGCAAAACCAATATGAACAAATAATTGACAACGGTTACGGCATATTTTATAAATATTCCGCAAATAGCAGCCTTGGCAAAAGAGGGCCATGAAAACCTCCATTTATCTCCTGCGAAAAACCGCATCGATCCTTCCTCAATGCCTCTGTCGGCGCGTCTTTGGGAATCCCGTAATATAAATAAAACTGCCAGAGCCGGCATGACATTTGATAAAAGCAGCGTACCCGCCCAGTATACCGCATAAATTGCTATTTTTACAAACAAGTTATCTATATTGTCAAGGGTATATTTATATAAGTACAAAAAAGGAGGCAAAGCGACTATCGCAATAATTAGAAACTCGCCTATATATTTAATTAAATCCATAATTTATACCTGCCTCTGATACAAATTTTCAAGAATGTTCCACCTTCATGCTTATCAATTCATCAAAATTCCGCCATAACTCATCTCTGCCATAGCGCGTAATCGATGAAAACAAGATAAGTGCGTCATCATCAGATACATTCAATGTATCTTTTATCATCGATACCTGTTTTAAGTACTTGCTTTTAGCAATTTTATCTATTTTGGTAATTACAAGCGTAACACGGCGGTTATATGTTTTAATCCAGTTGTACATAATCTTATCGTCATCTGTGGGTATACGCCTTATATCCAGCAGCAGCACTACGTCGATCAGATTTTTACTTTTATATAGATATTCCTCGATCATCCTGCCCCATTTTTGCCTTTCGCTCCTTGATACCTTTGCAAAGCCGTAACCCGGCAAATCTACAAAGTACAAGGAGTCATTTATATTGTAAAAGTTTATAACCCGCGTCTTGCCAGGTTCGGAGCTGATCCTCGCGAGCTTTTTCCTGCTAGCCATCGTATTTATAAGCGACGATTTCCCGACATTGGAACGTCCGACAAACGCTATTTCGGGCATATTCCCAAGCGGATACTGTTTGGCAGACACAGCCGTTATTTCATGCTCAGCTTTCTTTATTAGCATCTGTACTATTCCCCTTTATAAGAGCATTTTGCAAATACACATTTATATTGTCCGCAGTTATAAATTCTATTTTTTTTCTTATGTTTTTAGGTATTTCTTTTATATCACTTTCATTATCCTGTGGTATTATTATCGTCGTGATGCCGGAGCGTCTTGCGGCAAGCGATTTCTCCCTCAGGCCTCCGATTGGGAGTACCCTGCCTGTTAATGTAATTTCTCCCGTCATTGCAATGTCGCCCCGTACATAAGTATTCGACAATGCCGATACCATTGCCGTAACCATAGTGACTCCTGCTGAAGGTCCATCTTTGGGCACAGCCCCCTCAGGTACATGTATATGAACATCCTTGTTTTTATAGAATTCTTTATCTATGCCATATTTTTCGGCATGCGCCCTTACATAACTGTAACCTGTTTTTGCAGATTCTTTCATTACATCTCCAAGCTGCCCCGTCAATTCAAGCTTTCCGGTCCCGGGCATAGCTACTACCTCGACCGGGAGGGTATCCCCGCCGTATGCTGTCCATGCCAAACCCGTTACCACCCCTATATGATTTTTCCTATCTGAAATTTCATATCTGAATTTAGGCTGTCCTAAAAATTTAGCTAAATTTCTTGGATTTATCTTTATCTCTCGCTTCTTCTCTTCGGCAATCATGGTAGCGGCTTTACGGCATACTGCTGCCAGATTCCTCTCCAGGCTTCTTACTCCTGATTCCCTAGTATATTCATTTATGATATTCCTTAAAGCCTGTTCTGTTATCTCAAAACTCTCTTCACTTATCCCATGTTCTTTAAGGATCCTTGGAAGTAAATGCTTTTGTGCAATCTTTAATTTTTCCTCTTCCGTGTATCCTTGGACATATATGACTTCCATCCTGTCATACAAAGGCCTCGGTATAGTATCCGCGCTGTTTGCAGTTGTAATGAACATTACTTTTGAAAGATCGAAAGGAAGCTCTAAATAATTATCCCTGAAGGTATTGTTCTGTTCAGGATCGAGCACTTCAAGCATCGCATCTGCAGGGTCTCCTCTGAAATCATTGCTCATTTTATCTATTTCATCGAAAAGGAAAACGGGATTTTTCGATCCTGCCTGCCTCATGCCGTATATTATTCTGCCGGGAATGGCACCCACATATGTTTTTCTATGTCCCCTTATCTCTGATTCATCTTTTATGCCGCCAAGAGACATCCTTACGAAATTCCTGTTTAACGCTTTTGCTATGGATCTTACAATAGATGTTTTCCCGACACCTGGAGGTCCGATAAGGCAAAGTATTGGTCCCTTCATGTTTTTATTCAGCTTTCTTATCGCAAGGTATTCTATTATCCTTTCCTTAACATCCTTTAACCCATAATGCTCGGATTCCAAAACTTTTCTGGCATTTTTTATGTCTAAATTATCTTTTGTCTCCTTGTTCCATGGCAAGCTGAGCACCCAGTCGAGATATGTCCTTATAACTCCGCTTTCTGCCGACATAAGACCCATCTTTTCTAGTCTGTCAAGCTCTAATGACATCTTATTTTTTACTTCCTTGGGTAGTTTCGCCTTCTCCATTTTTTTCTTATAACGGCTTATCTCCGCCTGGATCCCATCCTTATCGCCTAATTCTTCCTGTATCGCTTTAAGCTGCTCTCTAAGATAGTATTCCTTCTGTACCTTGTCTATCTGTTTTTTTACCTTTATTCCTATCTTTCTTTCAATGTTTAATATATCAAGTTCATTTATAAGCATTCCATAAAGTTTAGCAAGCCTTTCCTTGGGTTCAAAAGCATTAAGAAGTTCCTGCTTTTGAGAAGGCTTCAAATATATATATGAGCTTATCACATCTGCAAGCATACCCGGCGATTCGATATCTGAAATTGTCGTTAAGACCTCAGGCGATATCTGGTTGCTAAGTTTAACATATTCCTCAAAGGATTCCATTATTTTTCTCATATATGCTTCGTCTTCTTTATCCTTGACGGCACTATCATGCTTTTCTTCGACTTCTGCCTCAAAATATGGATCCTCTTTGGTAATCTTTATAAGTTGTGCCCTGCTCATACCTTCGACCAGCACCCTTATTGAATCTCCCGGCAGTTTCAGTATCTGCTTTATCCGTGAAATAGTACCCACATTATATATATCATCTGCAGTCGGACTATCAACATTTGCATCTTTCTGAGCCACTAAGAAAATCAATTGCTCATTTACCATCGCCTGTTCTAATGACAGTATCGACTTTTCCCTTCCCACATCAAAATGCAGAATCATATGCGGAAATATGGATAATCCTCTCAGAGGGAGAAGCGGCATAATTTTAGTCTTGATGTCTTCTTTATCGTCCATTTATATTCAATCTCCTCCTTCATAATACTTCGATTCGCAATATGAGCTTGTGTTATTTTGAACACTCATTCGTTGCTCGAAATAACATTAATTCTATTTATTCCCGATTTCAAATTGCAAATCGAAGTTCACAATAATCTTTTGGAACTCATGCAGGATAGCCTTTATGCATTTCCTGCGCTGAAAATTTTAAGCTTTTTATATTATAACCTTTAATAAACAACTTTTCAATTAACTAAAATGGGAAGATAAAATCTTCCCATTTTGCAAGGTGTATTTAGATTTTTAAAATACACTATACTTTGCACTTTATTTCTTTTGCGGACAGGATATCAAAATCCGGCGCAGGTATCTTGATATTCTTTGCAGCAGGCTTTTTCTTTATCAGCGCCAGTTCTATCACTTCATTTATATTCTCAACGCCGACAATTTTGATATCCATATATTTAAAATTATCCTGATAATTATCCTCCGGAATGATAACCATTTTTATTCCCGCTTTGCGTGCAGCTTCAATTTTACTTGAAATGCCTCCTACGGGTTTTACCTTACCCCTTATGGATATTTCACCCGTCATGGCCACTTCGTTGTTCACAGGCCTTCCGGTTATGGCGCTGTATACCGCAGTCGTTATCGTTATTCCCGCTGAAGGCCCATCGACCGGCATCCCTCCCGGAAAATTTACGTGTATGTCATAATCTTCAGGATCAGCATCGAGATATTTTCTAATAACGGTTATGACGTTTTCAACTGACCCTTTGGCAGTGCTCTTTCTTTTAAACTTTTTTTCGTATGTTCCGCTCTCTTCCTCTTCAATTATACCTGTTACATTCATTTTCCCCTTTTTGCCTCCCACCTTTATGGCCGCAGCTTCTACTTCAATGAGCGTCCCCATGCTGGGTCCATATACGGCGAGGCCGTTCACATATCCTACAAGCGGAACCGGCTCTATTTTTTCATCCGGCCTCGGGCTAAACTGCCCGCTGTCTATAACCCATTCTATATCTCCAGACGTTATATTCGTCCTTTTTTCATTTATAGCGATACCCCCGGCAATCTGTATGATATTCACCGCTTCTCTGCCGTTCGAAGCGTATCTGGCTATGGTTTTTATGCCTTCCTCTTCAATATTCAGGCATCCCTTTTTTGCAGCATTTCTCGCTATTTTCTCTATTTCATCGGGCATGAGCGCTCTGAAAAATATTTCCACGCAGCGGGATCTTATGGCTGGAGAAATATCCTCAGGATTGCGTGTGGTCGCACCTATCAATCTGAAATCGGCAGGAAGACCATTTTCAAATATATCTTTAATATGTACAGGCATATTCGGATCTTCCGTATTATAATAAACGCTGTCCAGGAATACTTTCCTATCTTCCATAACTTTGAGGAGCTTATTCATCTCTATGGGATGAAGCTCTCCAATTTCGTCTATAAATAAAATGCCTCCGTGAGCCCTAGTAACAGCACCCGGTTTAGGCTGAGGTATACCTGCAACCCCCATGGGACCAGCCCCTTGGTAGATAGGGTCATGAACAGAACCTATCAGTGGATCTGCAATCCCCCTGTCGTCGAATCTTACGGTAGTTGCATCTATTTCTACAAATTTAGAATATGACTTGAAAGGTGAATAAGGTATCTTTTGGGCTTCTTCAAGTACAAGCCGTGCGGCCGCGGTTTTACCGACACCTGGAGGGCCATATATTATGACATGCTGTGGATTTGGCCCGCACAAGGCGGCTTTCAATGCCTTTATTCCCCTTTCCTGTCCTATGATTTCGTCAAACGATGATGGCCTTGTTTTTTCAGATAGAGGTTCGGTTAATGATATTTCGCGCATTCTTCTTAACTTCTCTATTTCCTTTTTACTTTCTTTTTCAATAGTTATCTTGTTTGACTGCTGGGTCTTCAACAAATTTAAAAAGTACAAACCTATTACGACAGCGAAAAAAAAGTTTACTAATAAATATATGTTATTCAAGTGCAGCCCCTCCTTCAATTTTATTCGCAGAATGACGCCTTTCATCTATCCGAACAATTGGATAAGATTTCTGAAATTACCTACACATATTATGTGCATGATAGGTTTAATTATCCTGCATAATAATCTTTTTTATTGAAGGAGTATGTATTTAAATTATTTGAAAAATTTGCACCCATTGGGGGAGAAACTTTTACAATCTGCACCTATAATTATTAAAAGCAGCAAATCAATGCTGCTTTTAATAATTATATCATGATACTGACGATTCTGTACCTTTTTTAAGTTTTCCAGCCTTTTTAAGGGGCCTTTTTAACGGTTTTCTTTCACCTTCGCATTGCTTGAGCTCAGGAGGCGTGATCCTCAAAACCGTATCTTTTGTGATTTTACATTCTTCAATATTCTCTCTCGATGGTATGTCGTACATGACATCGACCATCAATTCCTCGATTATCGCCCTTAACCCTCTTGCACCGGTCTTTCTCTGTATCGCCTGCTCTGCAATAGCCTCAAGTGCGTCCTGGGTAAACGTAAGCTTTACATTGTCGAGTTCGAATAATCTTTGATACTGCTTGACGAGGGCATTTTTAGGCTCCGTCAATATGTTCATCAAAGCCTGCTTGTCAAGGGAACCTAAAGTCACGACAACAGGCAGCCTACCCACGAATTCAGGAATCAAACCGTATTTGAGCAAATCTTCCGGAAGAATATCTTTTAAAATATCGCCTATATCCTTTTCGGTTTTACTCAATATCCTCGCGCCAAATCCCATTGAACTCTGCCTGGTTCTCTTCTCAATTATCTTTTCAATCCCATCAAATGCTCCACCACAAATAAAAAGTATATTTGTAGTATCTATTTGAATAAACTCCTGGTGCGGATGCTTTCTTCCGCCTTGAGGCGGCACACTGGCTACCGTGCCTTCGAGTATCTTTAAAAGCGCCTGTTGTACGCCTTCTCCCGATACATCCCTTGTTATAGATGGATTTTCGGATTTTCTGGCGATTTTATCTATTTCATCTATATATACAATACCCTTTTCCGCTCTTTCTATATCATAATCAGCATTTTGAATCAATTTAAGCAGTATATTCTCAACATCTTCACCAACATAACCTGCCTCTGTAAGAGAAGTAGCATCAGCAATTGCAAAAGGTACATTCAACATCTTTGCAAGGGTCTGGGCAAGCAATGTTTTGCCTGATCCTGTTGGGCCAAGAAGAAGTATATTGCTTTTCTGAAGTTCTACGTCTTCATCTTTTCCGCATAAATTAATTCTTTTATAATGATTATAAACTGCAACAGCAAGTGCGATCTTTGCCCTGTCCTGGCCTATTACATACTGGTCAAGGTATTCTTTTATCTGTCTGGGTTTTGGTATATCTGTAAGATCCAATTCAGTATCTTCTTCAAACTCTTCAGCGATTATCTCAGAACATAGCTCTATGCACTCGTCGCAGATATATACTCCAGGTCCTGCTATAAGCCTTCTGACTTGATCCTGGCTTTTGCCGCAAAATGAGCATTTAAGCTGTTTCTTGTCATCAAATTTGGACATTTTTTCACCTCTCTTGGCTTATTTAATAGGCTGATAAACTAATGACTAGTTATAACTTTATCTACCAGGCCATACGCTGTGGCTTCCTCAGCTGACATGAAATGATCCCTTTCGGTATCCTTTTCTATTTTTTCAAGAGGCTGGCCGGTCTTTTCACTTAATATCTTGTTTAATTTCTTCTTCATCTTTATAATCCTATCGGCCTGTATCGCCATGTCGGTCGCCTGACCTTGCATACCGCCTAATGGCTGATGGATCATTATTTCAGCATTGGGAAGAGCAAGCCTTTTCCCCTTTGCGCCCGCAGCAAGCAAAAACGCACCCATAGAAGCAGCCATTCCTACACAAATGGTGGAAACATCGGGTTTAATATACTGCATGGTGTCATATATGGCAAACCCTGAAGAAATCGAACCTCCCGGACTATTGATGTACAACGAAATATCCTTGTCAGGATCTTCCGCTTCAAGAAATAAAAGCTGCGCGACTACAAGGCTTGCAGTCACATCATTTACCTCTTCTCCAAGAAAAACGATCCTGTCCTTCAGTAACCTCGAATATATATCATATGATCTTTCGCCATGATTTGTTTGTTCAACTACAACCGGAACTAAACTCATAAAAATTACCTCCCCAACATGAGCAAAAACTCCAATAATAATTTATATTTTAATTCAGGTTAAAGCACAATTACAAATTTATTGTATCATTTTTTAATAAATACTTAAATATTATTTTCTTATACAAAGCAAATTATTCAGCCTTTTTTACATTTTGAACCAAATAATTGATCGTCTTTCTTGTTATTATATCATCTTTTATGATATTTCTCTCCCTATCTTTTATTGTGCCCTTAAATTTTTCTAAATCCTGATTATAATCTTTTGCAAGATGTTCTATCTCCTTGCCGATTTCCTCATCGGATACATCTATAGATTCAGCCTTGCCTATTTTTTCGAGCACCAGAGCTGTCTTGACTTTATTATGCGCTATATCCTTGTATTCTTCTTTCATCTTGTCAACTGTGGTATTTAAATAGGACGCGTATTGCTCAAGAGTAATCCCCTGATAGCTCAGCCTGTATTTTATATCGTCCATTATATAATTTATTTCCCTGTCAACCATTACAGATGGTATATCCACCTTTGCATTTTCCACAACCTTTTTTACGACTGCGTCCTCAAATTCTTTATTTGCTCTTAAATCATTTCTTTCCTTTGTCTTTTTTCTAAGATCCGCCTTAAGCTCATCCAGGGTTTCAAACTCTGAAACATCCTTTGCGAATTCATCATCAAGCTGCGGAAGTTCTTTATATTTTACCTCATTTATTTTCACTTTAAAAAGGGCTTCCTTGCCTGCAAGTTTTTTTGATTGATAATCGTCCGGAAACTTGACATGCACATCTACTTTTTCATCGGCTTTTTTGCCGATCAATTGGTCTTCAAAGCCTTCTATAAATGATCCGCTGCCTATCTCCAACTGGTAATTGGTGCCCTTTCCACCTTCAAAAGGTTCATCATCTATAGATCCTTCAAAATCTATTACGGCAATATCACCCTTGGCAATTGTTCCGTCGGTTTTCGTTATGAGCCTTGCATTCTTCTGCCTCATGCTTTCAATCTGCTTGTCGATATCATCATCTGTAACGGGGTACTCTTTTTTTGAAACTTCTATGCCCTTATATTCTCCAAGCTCAACTTCGGGTTTTACAGTAACCTTTGCCGTATAAACAAGATCCTTGTCTTTGCCGATATCCTTTATGTCAATATTTGGCCTGTCTACAGGCTCAACATTGTTTTCATCTATAGCTTTGGGATATGTCTCATCGATGGCAAAATTTACAGCATCCTCATAGAATACCCCTTCGCCGTACATTTTCTCAACTAATTCCTTTGGTGCTTTACCCTTTCTGAAACCCGGTATATTGAATTTACCAATATTTTTACGATATGATTTATTTATGCCCTTCTTAAATTCTTCAGCCGGAACGGTTATTTCGAGTTCAACAACATTGTTGTCCTTTTTTTCTATTTTTACATCCATCATATTATCCTCCCTTATGTATACATGTGAAACTTAGCCCAGGTTTGCAACCATTTAATTATATCATAATTATTGATAGTTGCCAATTTTATTTAATATTGCAATTTATAATCAGACCGTATCAAAATTATTTACTCAATTATCAAATTAAGTTCCACCCCTTATCCTCTTAAAGTGGAAGTTACCCT
>ENA-UOOI01001802-UOOI01001802.1-fermentation-metagenome-genome-assembly--contig:-NODE-1802-length-20636-cov-184.513240_pt1 | contig 20636 bp, 25 predicted proteins | sample MGYA00245779_ERZ724027 | MGnify/ENA primary metagenome ERZ724027 (study PRJEB28704, sample SAMN03018318) | fermentation metagenome | biome: anthropogenic terrestrial biome; feature: soil...
ATGTGACCACCTCCAAGTGTACCGTGATATCAACGCCCGGCTTAAAATCATAACACATTAAAGTTAAACTGCCGTTTGCGGTCGTTGCCCTGTTAATGCAGGAGTACGCATCCAATTGAGATTGCGCTGTTTCAACTGTATCAGACTGTACTAAATCCATTATCGGACGCATTGCGGCGGTTAGTCCAGATACATTAACCGTCTGTGTATAAGGTGCAGTTTCACCAGTCCATCCAGAAGTCGGCACTGCAACATCAAATTGATAACGGTTTGTTTTCCCATTCCATGCCGACCGTTCTGCAGCTGTGATGTGCACGGTCGTATCGGCTACATGATTGCTGAGTTGTATCGCTTGCGCAGACGTCATATACCCATCATGTGTACTGTCAGCTGCCGGAATGCTAATTATATTTCCATCTGCTGAAAGAGCACTGTTATCCCCAAGTTTAACGCTGGTTGCCGCAATTGCTTGAAAATCATTCAATGCTTTCTGTATTTTAGCAACGTCTGCCTTACTTGCGATAACGACAGTCGGGTCAATCACCACGTTAACGCCTCGCGCATCCACCACACTAATATAGATGTACAGGTCCATCTCCATAATGGCGCCGGATGTGACAACTTCTTTCGGAAGCTCCGGCGTATTCCCAATGGCAATTAATCGTCCTGCATCATCCTGCACACCAATTTCCCGCATGATCCAGCCACCGACTGAGGACGGTAAAACCGCATGCAGAATCATGCGATTCGCCTGCTGCGGATCCTGCGTGACCTCTGCAATCGCACCGCTCCACACCTGATGCTTTAACGCTGTCATACCGCTTGTTGGTACATACGGTGTACCGTTCGCGTCCCCGACAACAATCTGTGAAAAATTAACTTTTGTTCCTGTCAACACGCTGTTGGCAATGGCCGCATTTCCAATATCCGTGCACAGCGTTCCAAATAATTGTGTATCCGCCATATTAACTCCTTTCCAATACAGTAACGGTCAAGGCTGATTTCATTCCCACCGCTGTGCTGACTGTGCTTACACTGTCATATTGATGCACCTGCCACGGATAAATTGTCATGATGACACCCAATTTGCTGACAACGAAAATTCCGGATTCAGCACTTGACTGGAACACAATGCGAATAATATTCTGCATGTTTGCCGGCACAACCCGATGGAGTGTATCATATACCGCCCAACGAACGGTATACAATTCCGATGGAATCCGTACGGTTAGTGTATAACCGGAAATTTCTATTGAATATCCGTCATCCCCACAAATGGATGCCAGCATTTGCCGGAGGCGGCGAATGGTAAACGGCAGCATTTCATTCAGCCGAATGATGACTGCCTTGCGGCGGTCGTCCAGTGTACCCGCCGGAGCGATACCAATAATGTTTTCCCAGCGTCTGATCCCATTTGCAGTCATGTAATTGAGAAAATTGTCATTAAGAGCATCGTCCGCACCAGCACACCAACGGTTTAATTCCGCGTCTTCTGTTCCAACAATTTCCTGCAGTTCCCGCACATTTTTAAGAATATCCGGAATGTAAGACTCAAGTTGTACTGCTCTGCTGGCCATTGTTTGTCACCGTCCCTCTCACCGGAATATCTTCATCAGGCACCGGCAGGTTTGCCGCTGTGCCGTTAAGCGTCACCGCTTCCACATCCAGCACGCCGTCCACGTCCAAAATGTGCGCTTCCGTTTGACTGAGACGGACCACAGCATTTCCGTCTGCCCACTTTGCAGACAGTGACGCAAGATAGGTATCCACGGCAGTTTCCACATTGGGAGCAATATCATCCCAGGTATGCCCCTGTACACAGGTAATGTTGGCCGATACATCTACTGTAAACGCTTTGGCCCCTTGCACTGTGACCGTGTGGCCGATAGGCGCAAGCCCAAGACCAATGCCGTGGTTCTGCTCCGGGTCTACCATGGTCTGTACCTCTTGTATCAGATCATCGGTTGGCACCCCGTTTTGAGATGTCGTAAAAATGACTTTGACGGTGCCCGGGCCATTCCATACCGGATATACCCTAACACCGCCAACACCACTGATTGCGCCGACTCTTTGTTTATAATCCGCAATATTTCCGCCAAAAGACTGCGCCTGAATATTATCAAAATATCGCTTTCGAAAGGTTTCCGTGTCCTCTTCATCTTCCCCCGGTACAAGCAGTTCTGTAATTTCAGCCGTTTGAAGGCCAGAAATATAGTCAACCGGAGTGAGCGTGCCAAAGTATCGATTTCCTTCCGTTCCCGGTGTTTCACACTGGATTTTATAATGTGTATCATCAATCTTATCTGTGACTGTATAATGCAGTGCTTCAATCGAAAATCGGGTACCATTGGGTACTTCTGCGCCGGTCAATTCTGCTTCCAGCACCGCCATAGTCGCTTTGTATGGTGCTAATCCGCGCTCTGCTGCCCGGCGAATTAAATATTCCCGTGTTTCCGTATCCGCGAAAGATTCATTTAAAATATGATCCAGCTGCAAATATGCCTGTCTCAGTTCAATTGCCGCCGGGGCCAATGCGTCATAAATAATACTGCCCTCCCGCTTGTCAATGGAGTCCGGCACTGCTGCCAGCATCCGCTGCAAAATAGTATCATAGGTCATATCTTCATACACGTCAGACACTCACCTCCTTGTCTGCTTCCAAATCGCCGTAAACCGTATGTACTGTAAACGTAACTGTCAGCTTACTTCCAGCCCGGGAAAACTGAAAACCATCCACACTGTCAATGCGGTCATCTTGTGTTAATGCTTCCGCTATTCGCCGCTTCAATTCGGACTGCACATAATCCATTGGCATTGCGAACAGATCATCCATTTCGATACCATAATTCCAGCTGAACATCGGATACTGGTAACGCTCGATATTCAGCATTAAAAATACAGCCTGCCGAATAGCATCCATACCATCAACATGCCCGGCAATATGCTGCTCATCTAAATACAATTTATAAGTAAGGCTTGGCTGCGGTGCGACAGTATCAATTGAAAAATTTCCTTCATCATAGGGAATCATTTCTATTTCACTCTCCCATAGCTGTAAAAATGCTGCTTCCAGTAAGGCGTTGTGCAGCTTGTGTATTGCACCTGCGTCCCTCCTTCTTCCAGCATGGTGCCATTACCCGCATAGATTCCAACATGCGTGATTGTTTCGCCGCAATTGTAGGTGCCCTTAAAAAAGATGATATCGCCCGCAACGGCTTCTGACGCCGAAATTGCTTTGCAGTAATTATCAAATATGCCCTGCGCTGTGCACCGCGGCATGTTTTTAACACCGGAATGCGTAAAAACGTAACAAACAAAACTGCTGCAGTCCATAGCCTTATGCGGCGTATTGCCGCCCAGCACATACGGTGTGCCCAGAAGGCTGTCCCCAACTGCTTTTAGCTTTGCCCAATTGGCTCCAACAGTCCCGGTATTACTAATCCGATAATACCGGAGCACGTGCGGTACATAGAGTGGGTCGCCTTCTCCGGTTGCATTGTGATATTCAGCCGCAGCGGCTTGACTCCACGTTTTGCAGCCGTTCCACTTTCCATCCGCACGGCCTAAATAGAAGGCAGGGCCATAGTTGTAAATCTGTAATGCCATACTGATTCCCGGCTGGTCGCCGGGGCCCTTACATCCTGCAATCTGTAAAGCTTTATGCAGCTCCTGTATACCACACTGAATACTGTAATTCGGGTCAGTAATACCATTCGGCACTTTCGGATACTTGGTATTGTATTCACCTTCTGCAGACTGCATAGGATCTTTTCCATTGCCCCCGGACTCTTGCATCATCACCGCCAAAATCAGCGGCACATAAGCAGTCATGCCATAATCTGCCGCTACAGATTCTACTGTGGATTTATATGCTAATACTGCAGCGCTGAGATTTATGGCAGAAGCACTGCCGTCTACACCGGTACCGTTGACAGAATAGCCGCCAGTGCGGTCAATAATTAAAAATTGCTGGCCGCCGGGCATCCGTAAAAGAGTAACGCCTTCATCTTTCTTGAGAGAATTGTAAACATTCACAGAGGTTTTAGTACCGTCTGCCGAATCCATCTGAATCTGAAAATCAGTGACATTTCGAGACAGTTGCAGCTGAGACTGTGGAATAAACGTCTTTTGATCTATTTTAATGGACAACGGAGATACTGCATTCACAGTTCCATACAAAATGGTTGCTGGTTTGCCAGCGTTCACAGTGTCCTTCACAATTTGCTTAATGGTTTTCAATAATTCATTCGCTGGCATTGAATACGCCTCCTTCCAGGGATAAATCCATTAAATGTACGTTGTTGCTCCACTTATGGGTAGCCTTGTCCACGATCATCCAACCGTTCTGCATAACTTCCCCCATACTCATTTTTACATATACACTGCTTCCTCCCCGTACACGGTTATCACCTTTTATCCCTTTGATGGTGACATTTCGCCGAACGGCATTGTACAGCTTTAACAAATCGTTTACCTTTGAAACTGCGTTGGACGCGTCATTTGTCGTTGTATCGTAATACTGTAGGACACCCCATTTGTTGATACTATTGCTGTCCTTCGCTATATACACATCTCGGCTGCTTTTGGTGCTGTCCGTATAAACTAATTTGATCTGATTGTATGTTTCCCCGTCAATGCTGCTCTGAATGCTGTAATCCTCTGCAGAACCATCATCCAAAAGAATTGGCACTCGCATGTCATATGCATCTTTAAGCACTAACTTCCCGAAATCGTCATATAGGATGTATAACTCATTTTGTTCGATTAGTACAGCATCCAGTGCGTCTCCAATGATATCAAAATATGTTTTATTGTCGCCGTTATAAGTTTTCATGGTATATCCGGTATCTGGCAAATCTCCGCAAGTGAGGTCCATGCCGTTTGCAATTCTGCGGATTAGCTTGTCTGCTTTCCAGTTTTCATAGATGATTGTATCCTTATTCTTGAGGTACCGGAGCTGGTCATAAGCTGTTACCTTAATTTTACCGTCTTTGCCATGCTGCGTAGTGAATACAAAGCCGCGAAACAACTTCCAACTATCCCAGTCACGCAGCTCCACAATGTCGCCTGGATCAATCACATGGTTTGTATACATCTCCCATGTTAATGTACCGGGTGACCCGCTGCGACAGGTTTCCAAAGTCATTCCTTCACAGACGGCCGGTTCATACCATGCTCCACGGTTAAGGTAACGCAATTTTAGCATGATTGCCTGACTCATGGAATGGTCAGCACCTCTCCCGGGTAAATCCACCAGCCGTTTGAGCTGCTGGCACGACCGTGTTTTTTGGCCGTGGTTTCAATCGTTGCTTGATTGGCAGCATATATTTTAGCCCATTTTGCACCATCTCCATATTGTTTTCTGGCAATCAGCCAAATCGTGTCTCCAGAATGCACGGTATAAATTTTTTTAGCTGGGGACTTACTAACTGTACGCGCTGTTTTTACGACTGCTTTGACGGTCCCATTTGTGGTTTGTGTGATTTGATAAACCTTCGAATTGTAATCTTCGTAGGTCTTTAAATTAAAATTAATTGTCAGGTCACTGCCCTCTTCCGCATCTTCCACCTCTTCATAGTCTTCCATGGATACCCGTAAATTGGTGTCCCATAAAGCAATTCCACTGGGTGACGTCCGAGTCACAATAAACCGAAAGGGTTGTTTCGACGTTTTCAGTTTTTCGAAAAAGTTCAACCATTCGCCCGGTGTTTTACTCGCGGCCGCTTCATTCATGAACGGATACGCCGTGAGAATTGGGAAAAATGTTGAAAAGGAAATATCGGTCAGCCCCGGTGCTTTTAACCGGTTTATAGTAACATCGTTAATCAGACTGGCTGTTTCATTTTGGTTGTTAATTTTTATGGTCAGCTTTGATGGCGCAATCGGTAACAATGCCCCGGCCATGTAGAACTTATACATCAGGAATTATGCACCCCCTCGGCGCTAGACATAGCTGCCTCGAACAGTGTTTTGTTCATTTTGTCGAGTACACCATCCACATCGATGTCGGATGCCATGTTCTGCGTCACACCGCCAAGATTCACTGCAATCTGTGCTGTAGTTAAACGGTTGATAGTATCCCGCTTGGCGATATCGCGTAAGTATTTCAAGTCCTCTTTTGTTTTTGCGGTCGCATTTGCGACTTTACTCGTATTGCCTTTGATGTCAGATAATGCAGGCCCAGATTTTCCACACATTTCGTTTTTAATATCGTCAATCTGGTTTTTCATGCCAAATAGGCCAGACACTTTAGTGTCAACGCTTTGACCTGCCTTGTAACCGGACGCTGCAGCACTGGAGTAGGACATATAGTCCCAATTTTTAGCGTATTCTTTCCAACCAGCTGCACTCTTTGTCTTGTCTTGATAGCCTTTTACAAAGTTATAGACGCCATTTAGTCCACTGGTCAGGTTAACTTTCATACCTGGTATTTTATTAATAAGCGTTTCAATTCCAGAAGCCAAGTTCTTAATGTATCCCAAAACGCCGAGGACCATATCAAGAAACAGTACTTTGATAGCCGCAACCGGATTCTTAAACACATTTCCAACAAAGTTTGCTAGTGAGACAAAGCCATTATGGATTGGCACAACAAAAGTATTGTAGATATGTGCCCCTAAAACAGCAAAAACTCCAAAAATAATTCCAGTTGCCGAAATGCTGGTGCCTTTCAGCTTGTTGATGGCAGCGACAGCAATATAGATTGCAGCAACGACAGCAATAATGCCAAATACAACCCACGTTGCAGGGCAGGCAAGCAAAGCTGCATTCATGCCAACCTGAGCACCGGTTGCGGTTGTAGTTGCCGCTGCCTCTGTCAATGTCGCACCGGCCTTAATAGCAGCACGTGCGGCAGAAATAGCGGCCAATCCGTTGTGGATTGCTTCGGCAGCATTGTGCAGCAGTGTGACCGTTTTTAGAATTGTCATGGCACTGGCAACGCCCAATATAATAGGTGCCAGTATCTTCCAGTTTCGTGCTGCAAAATTTCCAACCTGCGCAATCATTTGAAACACTTGTAATATCGCATTCGCAATCTTCGGTAATGCTTGTGCAACATGAGCCGTAAATTCCGCAAACTGCGGGCTATTGGCAAGCTGATTCATCTTTTGTAAAACAGGCTGCATTGCACCCAACGCATAGTTTTTGAACGATGTCCAAATTTGCCCAAACGTTTTGGGCATGGAATTGAATTTAGCGTTTGTTTCATTTGCAGAGGAAAGCAGGGCGTTTTTGACAACTTCGGCAGTAATCTTGCCCTGCTCTGCATACTGCTTGATGCTGCCCTGAGGAATTTTCATATATTTCTCAATCGCACGTGCAATTTCAGGTGCTTCCTCCAATATGCTGTGCAAATCCTGTCCGCGCAGTGTACCGGATGCCATAGCTTGTGTTAGCTGAATGATAGCATATTGCGACTCTTGAGCCGACGCACCTCCTATAACAAGTTGTTTATTAAATTGCTCCATAAAGGCTATGATTTCATCATTGTTATTAAACGCATTTCCGGCATTTAATGCCATTTTGGTAATCGCTTGTGCAGTGTCAAAATACGATGCACGAGCACGATTTGCAGATGACATGATTTTTTCTTCAGTAGCCTTTGCACTGCCGCCGTCCGTAACCATCAGATTTATACGGCCCTGTGTCTGCGCTAATTTATCTGAAACACCGATTGCATTTTTTATTCCCTGCATACTCAGGTAAGTTGCTGCAAGACCTTTTATCTTTGACCACAGCATACCCGTAGAATCTGTAGTGCGTTTTACACTTGAAGTATATTGATTTTGCTGCTCTGTACAGTTTTTAATGCCTTGACCGATTTTTTCATATTCTCTGGACGCATTATTCAGCTGCTCTTTTGCAGCATTCAGTGCTTTTGCTTCCACCATGTTTCCGGATGCCGCCTGTACGTGCTGCATACTGCCTATCATGGTGTTCATAGCGCCGGTAATATTGCGAAGTACAGGGCTCATTCCGTCGTAAAGTCGAATTGATTGTGATATGGTCGACATGCTTTCATCCTCCTGCCTGCGCTCCTCTGGCTGCCTTTGCTTCATCTCTCACTTTGATGTCTATACATTCTTGTATAAACGCTTTTTCTCTGTCTGGCAACGCCATATATGTACTCGGCAACATGTGAATTTTCACAAAACAATAAAAGGCGTAATTTGCGTCAGCATCTGCAAACTCGCCCTCTATTAGTTTTTTGCGTTGTCTTTCAGTTCATCCATGTCCGGCTCATATCCGTTGACTTCGGCCACTTTTGCCGCATAGTCATCGTATTCACCACCCACACACAGCAGTGCATGTAAAAGCGCTTCTGCGCCTATAACACCGTAACTGTCCTGCAGTGTTGCATCGTTGAGATCTGGAAAAACGGTAGACGTTACAGCCAAAGCTTCCATATATTTTTCTTGATCTGTCATCTGTGTATAATAAGTCTTTTTTGTTGGCAGCTTTACCATACGAGAACACTTTTCCCGCAGTTTTGCGATAGTGCCAGACGGCAGCGCCTTGATTTCCCATTCCACCGGCTTGCCCGTGCTGGGGTCCGTGATACGGTCAGTAGCTGCATACTTAACATTTTCCGGTAACTTTACATTACCCTTCATAAATGCAGCCATGCTGGCCACCTGCGCTGGCTTCGTAATTGTTTCGTTGGCAGAAACTGTAGTGTCAATATTTGCATCCATATTAAGTACCTCCCGTTAAGCAATTCCCATTGGTGTTTTGAATGTTTCCGGCATCTGTACGCCTTCAAAAGTGAACGGTACCCCTTCATCCAGAAAGTTTTCTGAACTTGCATCAAACTGAGCAAAGACGATTTTATCCAAATTACATCCCTTTAGCACAACTGTTTGCCTGCCGACACTGGATGTCGGGTCCTCATTCGTAGTCTGAATATCAAAATAGAAGTCTTTGCCTGTATTGATGTACTCCAACATCAACGTGCGGAAAATAGATTCCACTGTATGAAGTGTCATGGTGCCGGTCCCTTTGCCGCCCACAGCTTTATTCCCCCGCGTAGTACGTCCCAGTATTGGGACGGCTTTTTTTGTTTTTTCATAAGTAGCAGACAACTTAGTAGCATGAATAAAGTTGTATCGTTTTCCATTAATAGTTACATAGCACTCTGCCAGTGAAGACGAAATAGCATCACTAGACTGGAAAAACGTAGAATTTGGCATATTTTATCCCTCCCTTAATTTACAATTACAGTCATATACATCTGTTCCATTGCTGCTACAGGTGTAATGGTTTCAGACAGAACAACGCTCTTTTTGGTATCACCTTGTGTGACGGATATATTTGTAGGCTGAAAATCAGTAATCGCCCCCATTGATACCAGCTGATTATTGTAGGTGATGACATCGCTGGAAAAGCTGGAACGGCCGGATGCATCGTTTGGAATTTTGTCCAGATACTTGTCACGGAAAAGTGACCCCATATCATTTGCAATTTGATCCAGCACACGGACAACCTGATTATTTTGAAAAGATGTACCCTTATCAGGCGTCAAGGTAATAAGGGTATTAATATCTGTCAAAATATACAAATTGCCATTTATACGATGCAGCATCAGTTTTCCGGCCCAAATCCCACTTTCAAGATCCTGCTGGGTATAATCGGCACTGACGGTATATTCCCCGTTATATTCTTTGTTTCCGCAGGTGCTGCTGATAGAGCACGCCGCTTCAAGTCCAGAAAGCCAATATACAAGGCCATAATCTGGCTCACCATCTCCAATGCAGGCATTTTCCACACTGATAACGCCTTCATAATCTGCGGAACTGACACGATATCCCACCATCTGAAACTTTACGCCGACGGTATCCCGCATGCGCTGTACAAAAGATTCAAATAGTTTTTCTGTATCCGAATCATCAGTTGGGCATCCAAGAATATGAAAATTATAGGACTCAATTTTGTTGAGAAAATTCTGATAATCATTACCGGTAATGGTACCATTAGTACCACCTGAAAGGGGAGTACCGGCCGTTGCTGCAAGGGTGGCATCATCTTTCCATATCACAAAATCGTTGTCCTGCAGGGCAGCCGCATTCGCTACTGCTGTCTGCTTTTCAACCGCCACACCTGCTAAAATCGTGCTGACATCAAACTTTGTTGTATCGTCCACATTCACCTGAATCATAATTTGAATATCATTCCCACGGGTACCGCCGTATTTAGCGGTTGCAAATGTGTTCTGCGCTTTTGCAGCTACCCCCAGTTTAAAAGCAAGCAGTTTCGTCGCGTGGTGAAAAATCTCCCGAATAGGAAGGAGCTCCACAGCATTGTAATCATATCCAAAGATAGACTTTGCATGCCGGGAAAAGTCATCCGCTGTTACTGAAAAGACTTCTCCGTCTGGTCCCCAATCAAGCTGCAGCGGCATCGCCACAATCCCGCGGTCGGACAGCATGGTCGATGCCTGTGCCGCAGATACAAAATTGATATAGGCTCCGGGAAGCACTTTATCCTGTGCTGTAAATGTACCGCCTCCAAGTGCCATTATTGAATCACTCCTTTCAGGTATTTGTCTAAGGCCGCCTGCACTTGTTCGTGCGTATAGGTTTGACCATCTTGCAACAATGCAGCCAGCAAATCGTGTCGGCTGGCATACCGCTTTGCAGACAGCAATTGCTTTTTGGTGTAGGCTGCTGCAGACTGGACCGTTGTATTAGTTGTATCGGCCATAAAAATCACTCCTTTACTTCCTGATCTTGCGTAAGATTTTCCATCATTTGAGGCGTTTCCTCAGATGGGCGCAAAATCACATTGTAATTTACAAACAAGTGCAAATTTCCGTTCTGCACCGCATACTTGATATTTGAGCCGCGGATTTTCTGGCCCGATTGCAGTGTCAGCACCCGTAGAATGGGGACGAGCTGCTCTGCCAAATCATACAGGCTGTTCCTTCCCTCATCATTAGCGGGAAAATACTGCAAATCAAATGGCTGCATACGCATCTCCTGCCCCATAATTTGAGGAACAGTATCCAGTTCTAAAGGCTGTACAAAAAAGCAGGGCGGGTTAAATTCCTGCTCTGCTTCGCTGTCGTAAAATGCTACATTTTTGACCGTCGCCGCTGCGGCGGAAATACCCTGTATAATATCATTTACCATCTAGCATCTGCTCCATATATTTCGCCAGTGCGTGTTCAATCTTCGCTTCCATGCCGTTTTGCACCTCGTTTGCGGAAATGGTCATCATAAATTTGCCGGGCACCCACGATTTTTTCAGCCGTTTTCCAATGGCAGGCACAAATCGTCCTGGCTCTTGCCGATGTCCGTATTCCACATATGCCGCATACAGTACGCTGTTTGATACCTCAACTACATAAGTATCTCCCTCTTTGCGTACAGCGGATGCGGCCCATCCTCGTCTTAACGTACCACCATGATGTAAGGTAAAAGTGTATTTTTTTCCCTTAACCGTATGAAATTTTTTCTTTCCGTCTTTCGTACGGTATTGTACAGTACGCGCTTTTCCCCGCTCTGTTTGTGTGACGGACTGGCCAACCGGCGTCCGTTTGATGCACTTACGCAGCAGTTCTGCCGCTAACTGCTGTGATATATCCCGACAAAATTCATCCAAGTCGGAAGCCATCTTTTGAAACCGTTGCGCAAATTCCTCAAACTCGTGGAAATCGAATTCAACGTCGCTCATTATGCCCACCTACGAAACAATTTCAGCGTAATTTCCGTGTGACTCTCATATACGGCAGGCTGCCCGCTTTGACTGTAGGCTGTAGTCTGGCCGTTCTGTGTCACAACCAATTTACTGCCCGGTTTAATTTCAACGTCCGGCGGAAGAAACAGTTTCGTAACCTGTGTCAGGGCCGCCCCGCCGCCGTCCGCACTGTCTGCAGCGGGAATTGACCCATAGGACAGGCGGCACGGCTGGTCGGTTAGCACTGTTACCTCTTTGTAGCGTGTGATTGCACCATCAAGGTATTTTTGATACTCTACTACATCGCACCTTCCGGTATACAGCGTCCCCAACGCTGCCCGGACCGTATCCATCATGCTCATATTTACCACACCAGCTTTCTGTATTTTGCAAATTCGCTTTCTCCGGCATTTTGCAGGGTTGCAATGGCTGCTGCCATACGCTGCGTAAGACTGCTTCCAATGGAAAGCTGTACAGTGGTGTCGCCCTCTTTGATAGACTGCACCGCCGCCTGCGTGGTTTCATCGCTCAGCTTTCCTGTACTGTACTTCGCCTGCAAAAATTCCCCGCAGGCACGGTCCACTTGTGCATAATGCAGACCGTCTGGCACCGTGTCCAGATTGCAGGCATTGCAAATATCCTGCGCCGCCCGGTCAATGCAGTAGGACAGTGCCCATCCATCTTCCGGCTGGACCTCATAACCAAATATCGCAAGGCGGGACTTTACATCATCCAGCACGGCGGTCATTTTGCTGCCGCCTTTTTGCCGGTATCAGTAGGTTCGGCAGGCTGCCTCGGTTCTACCGGGGGTACCGGTTCTGGTGTTTCTGCCAGCGGAGTAGTTTCCTCTACCGTATAACCATGCTCACGAAACCACGCCAAGCGCGTTGGGTTATCACTTTCCCCCACGCCTGCAGCAAACGGCACACCAGCTGAAACACCTGTATACTGCTTATTTGGTGCATAAATCTTTGCCATTGTCAACCACTCCTTACTGTACTTTAATGTTGCGCATAACGGCAGCCGCCTTGGTTGCTTTTAAGACAACAGCCGCCACCAGTTCGACTTCACCGGTCTTTACCGCACCACTGGTTTTGTAGTCCGGCAGCCACTGCTTAACTGGCAGTGCACCCGCTGGAGAAACTGCATGGAAACCGTCAAGGCCAAAGCGTGCAGCATATAGAGATGTGCAGCCCTGGTCTGTACCATCCGCTGTCTTTACTGGTACCACATCAATGTTGCTTCCGGGCTTTGCACCAAAGTTTACCAGCGGAATCCCGGCATAGCTTTCAATCTGCTGGCCGAGGTCATTCTTGGTGGTCTGGTACATAGCTGCACGGCGGGCGCAAGCGCGGATTTTTGCAATTAGTTTGAGATTGCCACCGATGAAAGACGGCGTACCGTCAAGGCCCATCAGGAATTCATCCAGTGCATCCAGAAAGTATTTATAATTCTTATCAATCATATCCGAAGTGGACAGGTCGATAATTGTACTGGGCGTGTATTCCGTACTGGACCCTGCAACCGCTTTTTCCAAGCCATCAAAGGTATTTGCATTGGTTGCAGAATCACCGTTGATGACAGTATCATTGAATAGTGCACTTGCCGCCTTGATTTTCTGCTGCATCTGGAGCGTGACCTCATTTGTGATACCACCCATATCCGCAATGACGCGGTCAATCTGGAAGCTGCCGCCGAAAATCTTGAGGTCAACGGATTGCCGGTCTTTGGTAACTTCCTGCGGTGCGTATTCATGGTTGACTTCACGGAATTCAGCAGTCGGCTGAGTCGTCAAGCGGGTATAACTGTAGGTCATGGTCGCGCCGCCGCCCTGCGGGGAAACGCAGTCATCAAAGGTCAGGTTGTTCATAAGGAAATTGCTCTTACGGAATTCGTCAATGACGAATGGCGACAGTTTATCCTGTGTGTTTTTCTTTGCTTCTTCAAGTGTTACGGGCATATTTCATCATCCTTTCAGTTTGTGCCCTCAGCGCTCTGCTGGGCGCTGAGGGACATTTCAATTGCTTCAGCCATTGTTTTCGGCTGTTCGTCACTGTCCTGCGGTAAGCCATCCCTGTTCTCTGCAGGCTTAAAGCCCTTAAAAGTAGGCTTTGCGTCTCCTGCTCTGAACAGCATCTTGCTATCCTCAGCTTTTTGCAGCTTCTGAATTTGGTCGGACAGACCTTTCAGGCTGCCGTCCTCTGCAAATTCTGCCTTCTCCGGGTCAAGCCCATTCTGCTTCAGTAAAAATGACACGGCCGGAACATTAATAGCGCCTGCTTTTGCAAGTGCCAGCTGAACTGCGCTGTCTACTTTCTGCTCTTTAAGCTGCTTTTCATAGTTGGATTTGTTGGTAGCGTTCTGTGTCTGCAGGTCAGTAATGGTCTGCTGCAGCTTCTCCGGATCTGCTTTCTTAAGCTGCTCAATCTGGGTATCACGGGTAGCAACGTCCTTTTCCAACTGCTTTTTGGTGGCATCCAGTGTGTCATAATCGGACTTTTTGACATACTCTTTCAGCTCTTTAGCGGACTCGGCAGCAACTTTATCGGCTGCCGCATCATCAAGGCCAAGTGTTTTTAACTGTTCTTTTGTCATTGGTTACCTCCTGATTTTAAGTATGAAAAAAGGCAGCCATATGGCTGCCTGCTTCTGATTTATGAGAAATTAAAGCCTATGCATGCTGTTTTGCCCATTCGTTATAGGTCATATCTTCCGGCACATAGTAGGTCTTGCCATCCTCCCCGCGTGCAGCACGCTGTCCTGATGTCTCAAAATCAACAACCGGCGCTTTACAGCAGCGGCAGTTTGCATGAAACAGCGGTGCATTAACACCTGGTTCTTCTTCTGAAAGTGGGAACTGCTGACCGTCCATATCACCACAGATAGGACAAGTATGGCTGTCCAGTGCAGCGACAACCTCATACTTCTTGACGCCCAACGCTTTGAAATTATCGGACTGCGCTTGATTGGCAAAATGCGCAGATTCAGTTTGTACCAGCGTCTGCGCCCGGTGCTCAGACACACCAAAGCGGTCGGACAGGTGCTTTGTCAACTTGTCTGGTGGATCGCCGCGGATGATGCTCTGCGTCAGCCCTGCATCCAGTTCCTGCACCAGCTGTGCACAGTTCTTCCAGATGCGTTCGCTGAAATCAGAACCATCTGCCGCCCAAGGCTTTGACAGTACTTTGTTAACCTGTACCGTGTCAATTTTTGCAAACGGTGCACCATGGCCAACACCCTTTTGTACTTCATAGGCTGTATGAAAGTAGGTGTCCATGTAAATTCTTTGAAGCAAGGTATGCATTCCATCTTCAAGACTTCCCGAAGCTTCATACGCATGTTGAAAGCACTGCAGCTTCAATGCTTCATAGTGGCTAATATGGACCCGGGAAGAAGCGTTAATAAGCTGCTTTTTCCAGTCGGCATCAATACCGTTTTTCTGCCCGTGCTTGATATACTCCTCAACGGTCCAGTGGAATTCCTCCAGTTCGTCTTTTTGCAGCATCCGGCGTGCCTGAAACATGGAAATGCCATTGTTATCAGCAAATTTAGCATACCAGCGTTCAATGTCCGCCTGCATGGAGCGCGCTGCTTTTTTATATGCTGCGGCAACGTCTACGCCATAGATATCCGCCTTGTGCATTTCTGCATCCATAAGAGCCGCCATGCGCTTGGCCCAATATTCAGCGTTTCGCATTAGCATCCACCGCCCAGGCTTTCAAATTCTTCTGAAAGCTGTCAGCAACGGTGTCTACGAAACTATTAAACTCTATATTGTTCACCGGTATGTAGGCTTTCACAAAATTATCAGGTTTACATATATGCATTTCGCCGTTTGCATCATGGATAACGTAATCTCCGATAGATACACGAGGGTAGCCTTCTGACGTCTTGACAAAAAGTTCGCCATCTGCATTAAGCAACATGTCAGACTTTTCCAAAGCCTTTAACGCCCACGGCGGAACACCAAGCCAATTATCGGTTTTTGCGATTGTTTCTGTGTATTGAAATGCCTCAACCACAATGGGCCTTCTCCTGTATCTTAACGTGTGTTCTCCAAATGTCATTTTTGCATTTCCTCCTGTCCATTGTTGTCATGCTGTGGGAACGTCCCGCCGTCGTACATCTGCATATCTTCCTGCTTCTGCTGTTTGAGTTCGGCCAGTTCCTGGTCCACATCATCCACAAACGGATGGTGCGCCAAAATCGTGCGGTCACTGACAAGGCCAACGCTGTCCTTACATTGCTGGATAATGTCGGATTGGTTAATCAGTATGTTGCGGTTGAACGTGATTTTTACCGGAGTGCCGTCAAAATTACCCACCCTGCTGTTTGCAAGATGGGCATTCACAAACCATAAAAGCTGCTCAAAACTGGCCTGAAATTCGGTTTCTGTGGCATTGGCGTCCAAATCAATATCTGAGTACATACTCTGGATATTCATCTGGTTCGGATTGCCGGAAAGCCGGTCGTCCTTGGCATCATAGCCGCGGGCGTTTTCAATCAGTGCTTGTTTAAACAGTGACAGGATTGTTTTGTAATTCTCAGCGTTTAGCTCAACATTGAGTGTTTTTACATCGCCGCCGGGTCCGCTGCTGTCACTGCGCACCTTGACTGCGCCGTAGGTTGCAAGGTTGCGCCGCAACTCTCCGAGGTCTGTGCCGTCATAGTTTGTAACAACCAGAATCGTATTGCGCGGGTCTTCCAGCATCCCATTTTCAAATGCAGATTCCATAAGATTGATAGCATCCTGCAATGGCTTCACGCGCCGAATCAGCGGAATTTCCGCAGCATTTGCTTTCCATGCTACAAGTGGAATTTGCGACCAGTTCAGCGTCTGCCCATCAACCGTCACATATGGTGTATGCCACGGCGCTTCCGGCGTTAAAGCGCCACCGTCATAGATATAATAATCAATGCCGTCCGGCGTGAACGCTTCCACGTGTTCAACTATCTTCTCTGTTTCACCCTCATAGGTTTCAACCTCATAAAGATAAATTGCCGCATCCAGTACGGTGTGCTCCGCGTCCGCCCAAAACGGCAGAATCTGATATGGCTCAAACCGGCGAAACGCAAAGCTGCCTTGTTCGTCATAGTACGGCATCAGCCAGCCAATGCCGCCGTTTAACGCATCTTCCCCCAGCAGTCGCAGCTGCCGCAGGAACGCCGCTCCGAATACCGTTTGCAATTGGGCGGTGTACTGCTTGTCCTCGCTGTCAAAGGTCGGTGGCTTACCCAGCAGGTAGTCCGTTTTCTGTGCAACCATACGAGCATACTGGTTATCCACAATCCGCGCATTCGGCAGGTTATATACAGTCGTTAACTTGCCGTCTTTGCCAATGGCCATACGCTGGTGGTGCAGGATGTCGTGCTCCCCATGCTCATACTTGACACCGGTAATCTGCATTTGGCGTGACGGTGACTGCTTCCATTGCTGTATCTGGCGGGCAAGAAACTGCCGGTCACTCATACGAGTGGCTGCTCCGGCCTGTACAATATTGTTAATGTGTGTTGTCTCGGTCTCACCTTGAAAAGAATAAGGCGTACTGTATCACCTCTTTTACTCAAAACTGAAAGTCGGACCTTGCAGGATGGTGTTCACAAAGTAGCGGATGTCATCCATTGCATGGTCGTTTTCCTTAATAGGCTTGTCCTCCGCTTTTTTATCGTCCCAGCGGTAGGACTTGAATTCTGTAATCGCACCGGAGCAGTTTTCACAAACTGCAATCTTGCCGTCATGAAACGCTGCGGCGGTGCGGCGAATGCCATTTAACACGTCATTGTTCGCTGGTCGGACATAAAACCGGTTGTGTCTGCGGATACAGGTAATAAAAGAAGCCGCAGACGGGTCAACCACGACTGCCTGAATTTTTCGGTCGCCCGCAAGATGTTCCAACGCCGTATAATATTCCTCGTCTGTGCGCTGTTGCTGCGTGTCACGGCCACTGTAATAATATTCGTCACAGCGGTACCACATGCCCTGATACAGCCCCCACAGCCCCATGCTGCAAGGATTCAGCGTACCATAATCGCAGGATATGTAATACTGCACATAGTCCCGCGGCTTGCTCGGCACAACGCCCTTCCCATTTGCCTGCTCCGGGTAAATCAGGCCTTCGGCCATCACCCACTCACCCTTTATGCAGCGGTCATAGAATACGCCAGAAAACATATTTTCATAGCGTCTGCGGACTTCCGGCGCCAGCGTCAAGTTGTCGTCCATCGTGAAATGCAGATGCAGGGCATTCTTTTTCTGCGCCTGCTGCACCCATTCCAGATAGAACCAATGCGCTGGGGATTCCGGGTTACAGTTAAACCAAAAGCGGCTGCCCGGAACGCTGCATCGTGCAAGAGCCTGTTCCACGAAGCTGCGCGGCATCAGCGCCACTTCATCAAAGAGTACGCCAGCAAGCGTCATGCCCTGGATCAGCATATAAGAACTTTCATCCCGCCCGCCAAACATGAAATAACTATTCGTGTGTCCACCGGCCGAAATAATCAGTTTGTTTTCACTGCGCCGTTCCTCAACCTTGAACAAGCCTTCCAGCCAGTGCGACATTTGCAGGATAACGTTGCGCCGCAGGGACTCAATCGTTTTGCCGCAGATGGCAAAATTTTGACCGCTGAACTGTGTCATGCTCCACATCACAAATCCAGCGGTCATGGATAAAGTTTTCCCTGAACGGATGGAACCGTCACAAATCAGCGCATCATATCCGGCGTACTGCGGCAGCTGCCACCATTCTAATGTAATCAGCTGCTTTTGTCCGAATCGTCCGTACTGCATTTTGCATCCACTTCCTTTGCACTTTTCCTAATCTGTTCAAGAAGATTGTTCTCTGCCTTGTCGGTCTGTGTATCTGCTGGATGGTCGCGCCACTTATCCGGCCGGCGGTTTTTTAGCCAGAACACACACGCACCAACGTCACCGGATTTTGCCTTTTCACATAGGGCGCTTTCCACTTCATAATCAACAACTTCTTTGCCCTTTTTTAGGGCCTCACAAATCTTACCATACTTGTTTTTCCACTCATACAGCGTCTTTGCAGAAATTCCCAGGTTATGCGCAATCTGTTCATCCGTCAGGCCGTCTCTTGCCCAGCCTTGCAGCAGTGTCAGGCCTTCCGGTGTCAGCCACTTTTGATATTTTCCTTTTGCCACTACGGACCACCGCCCGGCGGCCAGACCTGTACCATGGTATCAACTCCCTCAGAGTATAAAAATAGCAGTCCGGTTAAAGACTGCTGGATAATCAATGACAGGGCTTATGATTTCTCCGCCTGCCCGGATAGATATCACCTGCCGACACGGACTGACATTACAGTCTGTCAGTACAGGATAATGCAGCCTCCGGCTCGGATGCCTAAGTCGTCACTGTGTGTCTGCTTTTTACCGCCCATAGCAGAAATTTGGGCGTCAATAGGGTGTGTCTTGTGCATCCGTGCTGTGTTCTCGTACGCAGCAAAACTACTTCAAGTTTATGTTTTTGAGGAGAAAAATTAAAGTACCGGCTCAGCCTCACGCGGCCTTACCGACATAGGTGCCGCGCTGTCTCCCGACGGCGCGGCGGAGTGTAAAAGTATCGATTGGAGGAAAATGCATGAACATGGAAGCACCTTTTACAAAGCTCCCTTGCTTCCGTTTTCTGCAATTATATATTACCACACATGGAACCGGCTTGTCCCGGCATTAAGCGGCAAAAACCGGCAGTAAATTTTTAAAAAGCTTCCCAGCTGAACACTTCCTGCGGAGAAAGCTCTGAAAGTTCTTTGAGAAGTGCAGATGCTTTTTTTCGCGCCCATCCGCCATCACACTCCGCGTCAGAGAATCCGACTTCTGCGCAAATTTCTTTCCATGTTGGGCGACGACCGCTCCACTTTTCACGTTGTCTTCGGTCTTTCGGCCCCATATAGGCAAGTTCCAAAATGCGCCGCTCTGCCCGCCCCAGCGTTTCCAACGCCACCCGGCACCAGTCCCGCTGCTCCTGCAAACGGACAATGCGCTTCTGGCACGATATAATCTGCCGGTCAAAGTAGGTACAGTTGTCCCGCATGGCAGTGTTGGCTGTCTGGTCGCTGGTGCTGCCCTTGCCGGTCGGCATTCCGGACAGGTTGGGCGACTGCAAGGAAAACTTGCCGCGTTCCTCCTGACAATGCCGAATGGTCGCCCATTCTTCATCTATCATTTGAGGGATGTCATAATATCTCTGCAGCAGCCTTTTAATTTGTTCCGGCGTCATTGGTTCCATGTATGTATCCCTCCTGTAAAATCTTGATTTTTGGCTATACTAACACCTGCAGGAGGTGATAGCATCATGAAAAAAGGAAATAAGCCTGTTGTCCCGAAAAGCAATGCGGAAAGTACGGACAATCCGAACCAGTCCACGCATGTGCGAAACCAAAATGAGAATCACAATACCAAGAAAGTGGCTCTTGGGCCGAATACAAAACGCTGAAATGAGAGGCGGAGCCAACTACTCTGCCTCTCATCTTTTCATAAATTTGAAATCCAAACTTCAACTTGTCCCGGCCCGTCTATGTACCGCTTACGCATCTGTGACTCTGTGACTTGTTTATCGTCTTCATAGGCCACACCGTTAAGCGCATCACAGATAATTTTCCCGATGTTGTCCCAGTCTGGCTTCTTTGTCGGAAGCTCCGTTCCGGCCAACATAGCCGCTCGGTGTTTCTTGCTGGTGCTTTTCGGTATCGGATACCCGGCAAAAATTTTAATACGCAGCGCGCCTTGCAGGGGAATGAATGGCCGAACTTCCAATGACTCCTGAAAGCGAAGCCGCACCAGTTCTTCATAAGCAACCGTTTTGTCCGGTGTATAGGTCATGCTTATACCGTTTTTGGCACGGACAACCTTTGGACGGGCTTTGCCAACCGGCGGACCGGGAATTGTGAAATAGATAGTCACTGGCTTAACTCCTTTCGATTGCTGGAAGAATGCCATCT
>ENA-UOOI01001804-UOOI01001804.1-fermentation-metagenome-genome-assembly--contig:-NODE-1804-length-20622-cov-4.322653_pt1 | contig 20622 bp, 19 predicted proteins | sample MGYA00245779_ERZ724027 | MGnify/ENA primary metagenome ERZ724027 (study PRJEB28704, sample SAMN03018318) | fermentation metagenome | biome: anthropogenic terrestrial biome; feature: soil; material...
TCTAAGGATTCTTATGCGGCAGCAGGCCAAGAACTTATCAAAACTCTCATAATGCGAATTTCGTTGCTCAAAATAATATAATCCTATTTATTTCGATTTCATTTTGCGAATCGAAGTAAAAATTTAATTTCAGTTGCAAAACTTGAGCTTATTAATATGAGCATATTTTATTCGAAGAATATTATTCCAATCGTTAAGCTAGTCTTAAGGGTATGTAAACCTGTTCAGGGCAGAGTCAAAACCCAATTAAAAAATAAAAAACCAGGCTGTATAAAACCCGGTTTAATACAGGTGTTTATTTTATTCAAATAATCTGGAGCACCCGTTATAAATATAAATTAATTTAGTATTTTCACTGAAATAAACTATAGCTCCGGCCTGCTGGGCTTTGAAATATCGTTTAATGCATCCCCGGCTTCATCGACAAGATTTGATTTTGAAGCTATATCTCCGAGTGCAACCATACCTGCAAGTTTACCATTATCCACAACCGGCAGGCGTCTTATCTGGTTTTCCGCCATTATTTTTGCCGCGACGTTCACGTCCATATCCGGGCTGCCGAATACCGGGTTTTCTGTCATAAGCTGGCCGCATGTTACATTTGACGCATTTCCGTCCGGCGCAATCCCCCTGAGCACTATATCCCTGTCTGTTACGATTCCTATGACTTTATCATTATCGCAAACAGGCAAAGATCCGACATTATATTGCTTCATCATTTGGGCGGCCTGCGAGACAGGCGTATTCCTGTCAACCTTTTGAACATCTTTTGTCATTATATCCCTAAGTTCCATAAAAATACTTCCTCTCTTCTGTATTATTATTTGTTACATCTTATATTTTTTATCATAGCGGCATTTTTATACTAAAAATCAATCGCATACGGGTGCATTTTTTATATTTGAAGGATATTTCCCGGTCTTTAAGCTCACGGCCTTAAAAATTTTCAATTCGTAATTTAAACTTATGTTATTTTGAACACTCATTCGCCAGATTCAAGTTTTGTAAGTTCTAAGGCCTGCAGCCAAAAGAAGGTGCATATTCTTCAAATGATCTTTATACCACAATCTCAAGAGCCAAACTTGTAAATATGACAACTTTATTTTATAATATGGCTTAAGAATTGTTACCGTCTCCTGCCGACGGTAATAAAAAGAACACGACATGTGTTGGGAGGTTTCTGATGAATAAATTTTCTATTTGGAATATATTTGCTTATATAAATTTAAGTCTTGGGATAATTTCGATTATATTTTGCATTAACGGCAAAATTATGCTTTCATGTTTTTTCATACTGCTTGCCTCGTTATTGGACGGATATAATGGCAGGCTCTCAAGAAAATTCTGTCCTGCAAGTAGCCTCGGGAGGGAACTCCATTCACTATCAGACATTATATCCCTTGGTACGGCGCCGGCCATATTATTATGGAAATTATCCCTATCGGGGCTTGGAATAATAGGCTATCTGATTTTGCTTATTTTCCCCATATGCGGGGCATACAAGCTGGCAAGATTTAATATTACACAGGTTGACAATGTTTATACGGGGATCCCTATTACAATTGCAGGCGCAGCATTGGCCTTGGACGGCATAGCCACAAAAAAAATAGGCATTCATACAGGGCTTACGGCGATACTTATGCTCCTCTTTTCATATCTTATGGTAAGCACTATAAAATTTAAAAAAATTTAATGCAAGGTAGAACAGGCGAAATACAACATTTTTATTCCTTTGTCTCCTGTTTTCTAAGCCGCCGCTTTTTTACAGTTCTGTTTTTAAATTCATTAGAAAGTATGCTTATATTTCCGTCAACTTCGAATATGGCAAGGTCGACTTCCTCTATGGTCGATACGCCATGCTCCCTTATCGCTTCCATAAGTTCGCTTCTTGTTACCTTTGCTCTCTCCATATTTTTTGTGCTGAGCTTTCCATTGTATATAAGCATGATAGGTTCACCCTGTATGACTTTGCTAAACCATGGAAACTTATAAAGTATCTGCTTTAATACATAATTCATCGCAAAAAGCGAAGCGGCGGCGACGATTCCTCCTCCTACCGTGGAATCGCTGCCAACCATCGCATTTTGTACAGCATTGCTTATAAGCAATATAAATACAAGGTCAATTACGCTGAGCTGGGCCAGTTCCTTTTTCCCGAAAAGTCGTATCGCAATAATTATAAATAAGTAAATAACCGATGAACTAAGCATTATTTTAAAATAGCCGCCCAAAAGTCCCATAATGTAGATTTCTCCTTAGCATAAATAAGACCTGAAATAATCATTCCTACATATTTATCAGAATAAACTGTGCACCATGCGCCGGTACGCCAATTGCAAATTCTTTGTCAAAATTGCCGATATCCTCATTTGCCCAGACATTTCTCAACCTCTTTCGGCCGTTTATTTTAAGATCCTTCCATGTAAAAGAAACTGTATCGGATTTTTCCGAACGGTTAAAAAGTCCTACGGCAATATTACCGCTATAAAGCTTCCTAACATACACAGAACTGTGATGAACAACATTTCCATCATCGTCGGTCTCTCTTATCTCTCTTAGACAGTGAGCCTGTCTTCCCAGCATATCCTGGCTTATCGAAAGCACTTCATCATTGCACAAAAGCCTCAAAGTGAAATCATCTAACTGGGTAAGATCGCATCCTATAAGAAGCGGAGCTGCAAGCAGCGCCCACAATGTAATATGGGTAACCTGCTCATCATGAGTGAGCCTGTTTTCCCTTACATCGCCCCATCCCAGTTTTCCTACTACCAGCATATCAGGATCATTCCAGTGACCCGGCATGCTATAAGGCGTCCATCTGTCTTGGGAAAAGCCTATGCGGCTCATGCTCTCCCACGTATCCGTTATGTCACCGGTTGTTCTCCAACAATTTGCAAGGCCGGCCCATTGCACTGCATCCTGAAATGGAGCACTATTTGAAAGGCTGTATGCGATATCGCGGCCGGATTCTTTCAGGGCATCATGCATCTCTTTGACATCCCTGACTTCCCATGGATGCCAGTCATATTTCAAATAATCGAACCCCCATTTAGCCCATTGCAGAGCTTCACCTTTCATATATTTATTTTTTCCAAAGTACCATCCTCTATCCAGATTTCTCTTGTCAAAATAACGTTCACACTCTCCGTCCGAACAACCATTGCCATTTCCATAAGATTTAACCCATGGCGTCGAATAAATCCCGATCCTTAAGCCTAGAGAATGTACATAATCGCATAACCTTTCCATATCAGGAAACTTCTTGTTGGCCTGTATGGCGTTGAACTCTCCTCCTCTTTCTCCCTGCCATCCGTCATCTATGTTGATATATGTAAAGCCGTGGGCCGCAAGTCCTGATGAAACCATCGCATCGGCTGCTTTTCTTACCTTATCATCGCTTACCTTAAGGGCGAAGCAATTCCAGCTGTTCCATCCCAGGGGCGGTGTCAGAGCAATATTATCACCTGCGATTATCCTGAGCTTTATGCTGTCGGCACCTATGCCATTTTGGACGGTTATCTTTACGATACCATCAGCTTCTTTTTTAGTCTTGCCGCTAATTACTCCTGTATTTTCATTTAAAGTCAATCCCTCCGGCAATCCCTCGGCTGTAAATTTAAGGGGCCTTTCTCCCAAGGCAGTTATCGGGAAAACCGTAGAAGCCCCAGCTTTTGTGCCGAATATATGAGGACATGTTATTCTGGGAGTTCCTTCATCCCATGGTCTGATCTTAGCCAACTTCGTCTCGCAGTTATTATTAACCGGTACCATAAATATATCATCCTTTCAAAAATGTTTTATTATTTGCAGTATTTTTTAATCCCTTCTATGGAAACAACCTCTCCAAAATATGATCTGTGGTAGTCATTGTTATAGCACTTGGCAATATAATCTGCCATGAACTTCTCCGGTTTAAAATCATCGCTGTATATCTTTTTGCACTCTATTACAAGCTCGGATTCATCAAATGCAGGGGCGTCGATTACATGCGATGGGATTACAGTCAGCCCAGTTTCCTTTATTTTATCGATATCACGTCCGGACCTTGAGCCCATGAAGTTAAGTTCCTTCCTGTATTTTTCAAGAGGCAGCGCGCAGACTGTAAACGAGCCGTACTTTTCCATAAATCCGTAGGTATAGCGAGTGGGACGCACAACTACCTGTATAAAAGGTTTTCCCCACATTATTCCCAGACTGCCCCAGCCTATCGTCATTGTGTTGTACGAACCTGATTTGAAATCGCCGGCTGTAAGCAAAAGTCCGCTGTTTATTAAATCAAAAACATTTACATTGAACTCCTTAAAAGAAATATTAACTCTTTCCATAGTTTACCTCCTCACATGATAACATAAATTTTTAATATTCCATTCAGAAACAATTTCATTTTTATATTATACAAATATCCAGTATTTTTCAATATAAATATACATATTCTTCAAATATAAAAAATGCATCCCCATCACAAGTGCAAATTGGGGCCGAAAGTTTGGCGAATGAGTGCTCAAAATAACATAAGTTCATATTACAAATCGAAGTACTATATAAACTTTTTCTTTCAAAATACCACAAAAAGCAATATAATAATGAAGGAAGAGGATTATTTATTAATCCAAAATCATTCCATAAATAATATAATTTTTAGGAGGAATAAGTATGAACAAAGATTCTATCGCAGCTCAGCTTTATACACTGAGAAATTACATGAAAACTCCTGAGGATATTAAAAAGAGCTTGGAAAGGGTAAAAAAAATAGGCTATAATGCCGTGCAGGTTTCAGGAATCGGCCCAATCGAACCTGAAAGATTAAAGGACATTACGGATGAATTAGGTTTAAAGATTTGTGCAACCCATACGCCTTTTGAACGTTTTAAAAACGACCTCAGCGCCGTTATCAAGGAACACAAATTATGGGGATGCGAATACGTAGGAATTGGATCTATGCCCCGTGAATATGAAAGAAATGCGGCAGGATTCACAAAATTCGCCAAGGAATTTTCGGAAATTGGAAGGCGATTAGCTGATAATGGACTTCACTTCATTTATCACGATCATAAATTTGAGTTTGAAAAATTCGACGGTACAATAGGACTTGAAATATTATTAAATGAATCGGATCCGGATGCATTTGGTTTTGAAATAGATACATATTGGGTCCAGGCTGGAGGCGCAAATCCCGTCGACTGGATTAATAAGGTAAAGGGACGCATGAAAGTCGTACATCTTAAGGATTTTGCAATTGTAGACGATAAACAGGTTTTTGCCGAAATAGGCCAGGGCAACCTCAATTGGCCCGAGATTTTAAAAGCCTGCAGGGAAACCGGCGTAAAATGGTATGCAGTTGAACAGGATACAAGCTTTAGAAACCCATTTGACAGCTTAGATATGAGCTTTAAATATTTGGAGAAATTAGTATAACATCCGGGAGGTACAGTCCATGGCAAAATTTGTCTTAAGCGTATTTGCAGACGAGATTGCTCCGGATTTGCAATCTCAGATGGATGTGCTTGATAAATATGGCATCAAATATATAGAGATGCGCGGAGTAAACGGAAAATGCATAGTTGATTATTCGCTCGATGAAGTAAACGATATAAAAAAGCAATTGGATAAAAGGGGATTCGGCATCTCAGCGGTAGGTTCCCCTATAGGGAAAATAGGTATAAAGGATGAATTTGAACCGCATCTTAAGCTTTTCAAACATACGGTTCAAATTGCAAAGATCCTTGGCACAAAATATATAAGGATGTTTAGCTTCTTTATGCCAAAAGGCGAACCTCCCGAGAAGTACAGGGATGAAGTTTTAAGAAGATGGGGGGAATTCGTAAAAGCGGCTGAGGGAGAGGGAGTTATACTTCTCCATGAAAATGAAAAGGAAATATACGGAGATACGGCCGAAAGATGCCTTGATATTCTAAAATCCATCGACTCCGGCATCGTAAAGGCTGCATTCGACCCGGCTAATTTTATACAATGTGATGTTAAAACATATCCTGACGCATATGATCTTTTGAAAGATTATATCGTGCATATGCATATAAAGGATGCATTATACAGTAACCACGGCGTTGTACCGTCGGGATATGGCGACGGAAATGTAAAACAAATCCTAAAGAAGCTTAAGGATACAGGTTATGAGGGCTTCTTGACGATAGAGCCGCACCTTGCATCATTTAAAGGTTTTTCAGCCCTGGAGCATGATGCAAAAATAGATGATACATCGGGTGATGGGGCGAAAATGTTCAGTATCGCCTTAAGCGCTCTGTTAAAAATTTTAAAAGAAATAGAGCAGCCTGCTGAATTTGAATAAGGGAGGTTTTAGAAGATGGACAAAGTTAAAATTGGTATAATAGGCATTGGAAATATGGGAAGCAGCCACGCAAAAAATCTGATACAGGGTAAGGTGCCCAATGCAGTGCTTACCGCTGTATGCGATATAAACCCTGAAAGATTAAAATGGGCCAAGGAAACCCTGGGTGATAAAGTTAAATTATTTGATAATGCAGATGCACTTTTTGATGCTAAAGTTATCGATGCCGTAATTATCGCGGTACCTCATTATTTTCATCCCCCCCTTGCCATAAAGGGATTTGCGCATGGTCTTCATGTGCTCACTGAAAAACCTGCAGGAGTTTATACAAAACAGGTAAGGGAAATGAATGAGGCATCTTTAAAAAGCGATAGGGTATTCGGAATAATGTACAACCAGAGGACGAATCCGCTTTATCAAAAATTACGCGACCTTGTGAGATCTGGAGAACTTGGCGAAATAAAAAGGACAAACTGGATAATAACTTCATGGTATCGTCCGCAAAGCTATTACAACTCGGGCGGATGGCGTGCAACATGGGCAGGCGAAGGCGGAGGAGTATTATTGAACCAGGATCCGCATCAACTGGATTTATGGCAATGGACATGCGGAATGCCCAAAAGAGTGCGTGCATTCATGTCATTTGGCAAGTACCATGACATAGAAGTTGAAGACGATGTAACAGCATATGTCGAATATGAAAACGGAGCGACAGGCATATTCGTTACAAGTACCGGAGATTGCCCCGGTTCAAACCGTCTTGAAGTATCTGCAGACAGAGGCAAAGTCGTAATCGAGGATGGAAAGTTGACATTCTGGCGTCTGCGTACTCCTGAAAGACAATTCAACAGACAATACACAGGTGGATTTGGAGAACCCGAGTGCTGGAAGTGCGAAATACCAGTGAACGGTACTGGCGAACAGCATGTTGGAATATTGAAGAACTGGACAAATGCAATACTCCATGGCACAAAATTAATTGCCCCTGGAATCGAAGGCATAAACGGCCTTCAGATTTCAAACGCAATGCACCTCTCGGCATGGACGGACAAGTGGGTCGATATACCTGTGGATGAAGATTTGTTCTATGAAAAACTTCAGGAAAGAATAAAAACGTCCACATTTGTCAAAAAGACCAGTGCAAATAGAACATTAGATGTTACAGGCACACACTAACTTTTTAAACTTTTTTAATGGCTTATTGTCAAATATCAATAAGCCATTAATCTTATTTACTTGATAATTCCCTTTCCCGAAACAGGATAGCAGACTTCTGTATACTTCGAGCTTAATGATTGGAATAATATTCTTCAAATATAAAAATGCATCCGATGAAACAGCTTCAAAAATGTAAATAAATTTACATGGGGAGGTATATTATGCGCGAACCTGATTTCAATAATCTGTTAAAAGTTTTAAACAAGAAAGTTCCCGATCGACCCACGCTCTTCGAATTCTTTTTAAATGATAAGCTATACAGATTGCTTGCAGGATATGTACCGGAGTATGAGGATAAGTTAAAATATAATAAATTTTTAGTCGATGCCTTTAAAAATGCGGGTTATGACTATGCCGATGTTAAGGGGTCTGATTTTTCTTTCCCTGCAGGCTCGATACATCACGGGAAAACGATATCCCTCAATGAAGGTTCCGTCATCCATGACAGGGAAAGCTTTGAAAAGTATAAATGGCAAAATCCTGAAGACTATGATTATACCTGGCTCGATAAAATAAAGAACGATTTACCCGATGGCATGAAGCTGATTGTATGGGGACCAGGCGGAGTACTTGAAAATGTAACGAGCCTTGTGGGATATGACAACCTTTGCTATATGCTCTTTGAAGATCCTGAACTTGTACAGGATATATTTGACGCGGTAGGTTCAAAGCTGCTCAGATATTATGAGATTTGTTCCACCTTTGATTCTGTAGGTGCTTTGATTTCCAATGATGACTGGGGTTTTAACACATCAACATTGCTAAACCCCAAGCACCTCAGAAAGTATGTTTTCCCGTGGCATAAAAAAATAGTGCAAACAGCACATTCTGCGGGGAAGCCCGCGATACTTCATTCCTGTGGAAACTTAAAAAATGTGATGGAAGATATGATTGAAGATATGAAATATGACGCAAAACATTCATATGAGGATAAAATAATGCCTGTCGAGGATTTTTACGAGAAATATAATCCTCGTATTGCAGTGCTCGGAGGAATCGATGTCAATTTTGTTTGCCATTCAACTCCTGAAGAAATAAAAAAACGCTCCCGCGCTATGATTGAAAGGGCACAAGATCGTGGCGGTTATGCCCTCGGAACCGGAAACAGCGTGCCTGAATATGTGCCTATCGAAAATTATCTAGCGATGATATCCGTTATATCCGGAACTTGAAAAATACGGAAAATACTATATAATTGTTTTTATGGGAAATATATATACAAAAATAGTTTGGGGGCAATGAAAAAAATGGCTAAAGTATTATACATCAAAGCAAATGCAAGGCCCGAGGGTATATCGAGGACTTATAGGATTTCGGACAGTTTTATTGAAAGTTATAAAAAATATCACCCGCAAGATACCGTTATCACTTTAGATTTATACAAAGAGGGGATAAAATTCTTACCCCAGGGAAATTTGGATGAACTTCACAGGCCTAAATCCGGTGAGGGTAAAAACCACCCCATATTAAAATACGCTTTTCAGTTTTTGGAAGCGGATAAATATGTAATCGCCGAGCCTATGTGGAATCTAGGCATTCCTGCCATATTAAAAGCCTATATCGATTATATTTGCGTAACCGGAATTACATTTAAATATACTGCCGAAGGGCCGGTTGGATTGTGCAGTGGTAAGAAAATGATAAATATTACCTCTAGGGGCGGCGAATATTCTGCCGAACCTTTTAATGAATGGGAAATGGGAGACAGATATTTAAGGACGATATTCGGTTTTCTAGGGATTAAAGATTTTATTACCATTTCAGCGCAAAAACTTGATGTCATCGGTACAGATATTGAAAAGGAAGTCGAAAAAGCAATAGAAGAAGCAGTTGAAAAGGCCAAAACATTTTAAAAAAATCGGCTAAGTAAAATACAATATTGTTTTCGTCCAATGAATAAGCACAGTTCATGCGGCATCGATATGACTGCCGCATGAACTGTGCCATCTAGAATCCTATACTTCTCAGCCACTTCTCACATAGATGCGGCCAGTCTTCCACTTCATATACTCCCTTTGCAAGGCCAAGTCCGTGATCGCCTTTCGGGAATATATGCATTTCAAACGGCACCTTATTTTTACTGAGCGCGCTCGCAAAAAGCAGGCTGTTTTCAACGGGAACACACGAATCATTTGAAGTATGCCACAAAAAAGTAGGAGCAGTCTTTTCGTTTACCATATTTTCGCATGATAAATCATGCCTTAAATTTTCATCGGGATTTTTTCCGATCAGGTTTACCATAGAACCATCATGCCTGAATTTTCCAAAAGTTATTACGGAGTAGCAAAGTATCATGGCATCAGGCTTTGAACCCTCTCTATCCACGGGATCACCCTCTATTATACCGTTCTCCTTAAAATATGTACCAACTGTCGCAGCCACATGTCCACCCGCTGAAAATCCAAGTATCCCAACTCTCTTTGGGTCAATATTCCATCTGTTTGCATTATGCCTTACGAGCCTTATCGCCCGTTTTGCATCTATTGAAGGATATGGATGTCTGTAAGGTGCGACTCTGTAATTTAAAACAAACGCAGATATGCCTATGCCGTTCAACCAGCGCGCGACAGGCGCCCCTTCGTGATCGGCCCTCATAGTATAGCCTCCTCCGGGAACTACAATAATTACCGGCAAGGGCTTGTTTTTATCTATTAAATATGGTGTGATAGACGGTATTTCCGGGGATATTTCAGGATCAAATCCTGGAATCTTCCCCTCCCATAAATTAATCATTTAATTATCTCCTCAAAATCTATTTATTTGAAATTAATTTATAATAAATATCCGGCATAACCTTTTTTATGTTAACAGGCTTTAAGTTTTTATCAACGAATACTTGTACAGTATATCCATAAGACAACAACTCGGTCTTTTGATTATATATTTCATAATCAAAAGACAATCTAACACCTTTAAATTCCTTGAGTGCCGTCTTTACTGTTACAACATCATCATACCTTGCAGGCTTTTTATAGAAACAATGCGTTTCAATTACAGGAAGAAGTATGCCCTTTTCCTCTATATCTCTATAATTACAGCCAAGGGAGCGCATATAATCCGTTCTGCCTATTTCAAACCATATATAATAATTCGGGTGATAAACAATACCCATACGGTCTGTTTCCGAATATCTCACCCGAAAGCTTATTTCATTTACATACATATTCTCACCGCCTGAGGATAAACTCTTTCTTATTTTTCTTATGTTTTTACCAAATATATTTAATTACATTCCTCAAACCATATGCACTTTTATCATATTTGTCGCTCCCGTCAGACCAACCGGTATGCCAGCAGCAATTACAACAAGTTCGCCTTTTTTTATGAATCCGGTCTCAAGTGCGCGATTGACAGATACATTTATAACTTCATCCGATGTTTTAACCTTTTGTGTCAATACCGGATAGACTCCCCATACGACTGAAAGCTTTCTCGCAACGCTCCATGAAGGCGTAACTGCGATAATAGGCTGCTTTGGCCTGAATTTGGACACTCTTTTTGCAGTAGCCCCCGTCATTGTAGTCGTTATTATTGCACTCACTCCAAGTTCCGATGCTGTTGTACATGCAGCATAGCTGATAGCATCGGGTACGTTTACACAACCTGTTATCTTTCTTTTCTCGAGCATTTCTTCATAATTCAATGCAGATTCAGTCTTTTCCGCGATCCTTGCCATAGTCTTGACAGATTCGACAGGATAACGCCCGTTTGCAGTTTCCCCTGAAAGCATTATACAGTCGGTACCGTCAAAAATGGCATTCGCGACATCAGTCGCTTCAGCTCTCGTTGGCCTTGGGTTTCTGATCATCGAGTCAAGCATCTGCGTAGCTGTAACTACAGGCTTTCCAGCTTTATTGCACTTTTGTATGACCATCTTCTGTACCAGCGGTACCTCTTCAACCGGAATTTCAACTCCAAGATCCCCTCTCGCTACCATTATGCCGTCCGAACATTTTATGATCTCATCGATGTTTGATACACCTTCACGGTTTTCTATCTTCGAGATAATCAGTATCTTATCCTTGGTGTTGTTTTCAACCAGGTTCCGTATGGCCAGCACATCTGAAGCACTGCGTACAAAAGACGCTGCAATTATGTCCACGCCGTTTTCTATCCCAAATAATATGTCATCCACATCTTTTTCTGTCATCGCAGGTAAATTTATGGTTACTCCAGGCAGATTTATACCTTTATGATCTCCTATGATGCCTCCATTTAATACGGTACATTTTATATCGCAGCAATCATCTACGCCGTCAATTCTAAAACCTACAAGCCCGTCATCTACAAGTATCGTATCACCGGGTTTAACATCATATGGCAAATTTTTATACGAAACACTGCATATTTTTTCATCGCCTTCTACTTCTCTCGAAGTAAATGTAAAAGGCTGACCTTCATTAAGCTCTACCCGCCCTTGTTTGAATATACCCGTCCTTATCTCAGGACCTTTTGTATCAAGTATGATGGCTACAGGCAAGTCGAGCTTTTCCCTGAGCATTTTTATATTTTTTATCCTGCTTCCATGTTCATCATGGTCGCCATGGGAAAAATTAAGCCTTGCTGCATTCATACCGCTTTTTATGAGCTGTTCAATGATCTTGGGATCCTCGCTCGCAGGACCTATTGTACAGATAATCTTTGTCTTCTTCATAAAAGCCTACCTACATCGACAGAACACGGGCAAGTTCTAAAAGATCATAATCGATTTCCTTTTTCATATCCAAAGCTTCATTGATATCTACATCCACAATCTTATTGCCTCTTATTCCTACCACCCTTGATGAAGCATTTTCGGATAAAAGATCTACTGCCTTAGCTCCAAGTCTGGATGCAAGTATTCTGTCAAAAGCAGTCGGGCTTCCGCCTCTTTGAATATGCCCAAGTATCGTCGCCCTTGTTTCCAATCCTGTAATCTCTTCGATACTTTTTGCTATCTCGTTTGCATGCCCTACGCCTTCGGCAACTACTATTATGCTGTGAAGTTTTCCTCTTAGCTTCCCTTCAAGTATGGATTTACATACTTCGTCTATGTTAAACTCAACCTCGGGCACGATTATATTTTCGCTTCCGCCTGCAAGTCCAGCATACAGCGCAATATCACCGCAGTGTCTGCCCATCACTTCCACTATACTTATTCTTTCATGGGAAGTCGATGTATCCCTGAGTTTATTGATCGCATCAAGCACAGTATTCACGGCCGTGTCAAATCCTATGGTATAATCGGTATATGCAAGGTCATTATCTATCGTACCGGGTACGCCGATAGAGGGAAAGCCAAGTTCGGAAAGTTTCTGCGCCCCCCTGAAAGATCCGTCTCCCCCTATTATTACAATGCCCTCGATTCCAAATACTTTCAAAATGTTTGCTGCTTTTTTTCTGCCTTCATCGGTCTTAAATTCCTCGCTTCTTGCAGTGCGGAGGATTGTTCCGCCTCTTTGAATAATATCTGAAACAGATGACCTGTTCATTTCTACTATTTCACCGTTTATCAGCCCATCATATCCACGCCTTATTCCCATTACCTTTAAATTCTTATCGATCCCCGACCTAACGACAGCTCTTATGGCTGCGTTCATCCCTGGGGCGTCTCCGCCGCTTGTTAATACACCAATTGTTTTCATATTATTCACCTTTCTCTTGACGGAATTTATCCGTTTAATAATCCTTTTTTAATTGTTCCAATATAATACATGCATCTTCAACTTCTGTCTCAGGAACAAGTATTTCATGAAGTCCGTCATTATTTTTATTTCTGCTTATTTGACGGGTTTTTACAAATACTCCCTGATTAGCCAGCATATTTTTCAATTCCTTTGCCCCTTGCCTGCAGCGAGCTACATATATTACTGTCCACACAATTCAGGGCCCCCTTAAAGTAGCCTGATTATAATATAAAAAAATACCCCATAATATTTTAATAGATTTTGTCTATTTATTCAAGAAAATCTAACATACCTTTACATTTTCTTTGCCCAAAATGCCGTATAATTTTTTTAGCATATTCTGATCTATTTTCACCCATAAACTTCTGCTTGCTATACTTACTGTTTTGTTACTGTTTTTTATATCCTCAACGCATAAATATACGGGCGTATCACCCTTGTAAAAGGCCAGAATGCGCTTCACTCCGGGCATTGTCATGCTATACCTGTCGGATTGTATTCTCAGGTATAGTTTCGTACCTTTTATTTCGTCACTTTTTTGAAGCTGCTTAATATCTTCCGCCAGCAATTTAGGTGTATCTTCCTCCCTTATGCTAAGTCTTCCTTTTATGAGCACAAAGCTGTCTTCCTGCACAAGCCTGTTGTACTTTTCATATACTTTCGGAAATACTAAGACTTCTATGGATCCATACATATCATCAAGCATGATAAAGGCCATCAGGGTATTATTTTTTGTCGCTTTTATCTTTACAGATGTTATTATTCCACCCATCGTCACTTTTTTATTATCCAACTGAAAAATACTTTGCTGGATCGCATCGCCATTATATTCATTACTATCGGCAGGCATTATTTCAGATGTATTGACAGTCGTATATTTTTCAAGCTCCATACTATATTCGTCAAGAGGATGACCGCTAAGATAAAGACCTGTCATCTCTTTTTCCATGGCAAGTAAATATTTTTTGCCAAATTCACTGATGTCCGGTACAATATCCTTTATTGAGTCATTCTTTTCGCCTACCGTATCAAACAGGCTTATCTGCCCGTCTATATTCCTCTTTTTATCCTGACTTATACTGTCTATAACCTGCTCATATATAGACAAAAGCTGCGAACGGTAATGCCCGAGGGAATCAAATGCACCCGCCTTTATAAGACTCTCAACAGCCTTTTTATTCAAATCCCCCCCTGTTACTTTCCGGCAAAAATCCGTAAAGCTCTGAAACTTTCCCTTGTTTTTTCTTGCCGTAATTATGGAAGCGATCGCATTTTTGCCTGCACTTTTCACAGCGGCCAAGCCAAATCTTATCTTGCCGCCGGATACTGTAAATGTTACATCGCTTTCATTTATATCGGGAGGAAGCACGCTTATATTCATTTTTTTACAGCATTTGATATAAAAAGCTACTTTATCGTTATTACCCATAACACTGGTAAGCATTGCTGCAAAAAACTCCACAGGATAATATCTTTTGAGGTATGCCGTCTGATATGCGACCACCGCATATGCCGCAGCATGGGATTTATTAAACCCATAGCTTGCAAAGTCCGTCATTTGGTCGAATATGTCATTTGCATCCTTTTCGCTTATTCCGTTTCTGACAGCGCCGGGTACCGTTACATTGCCATCCTTATCGACAATGCCGTATATAAAGTTTTTTCTCTCTTCTTCCATGACCTTGTGCTTTTTCTTTGCCATCGCCCTTCTCACAAGATCCGCTCTTCCCATGGAATAACCTGCTACATCCCTCACTATTTGCATAACCTGTTCCTGATAAACCATACATCCGTATGTTCCATCCAGAATAGGTTTGAGCTGCGTAACCTTATATTTGATACGTTCGGGATTATTCTTGTTTTCAATATACTTGGGTATTTCGGCCATAGGACCCGGCCTGAAAAGGCTTATGCCCGCTATTATATCCTCAAAGCTGTCAGGTTTTAGCTCCTTCATAAACTGCGTCATGCCGCTGGACTCTATTTGAAACACTCCCTGGGTATTTCCCTCGCTTATCATTTTGAAAATTTTCGGATCGTTATAATCCAGTTTGTCAAGGTTGATATCTATACCTTTATCAGCTTTTATCATTTCAATTGCGTCTCTTATGACCGTAAGCGTCCTCAGCCCTAAAAAATCCATTTTCAGAAGTCCAAGTTCCTCTAATGTTCCCATTGTATACTGGGTAACTATCGTATCATCGTTTCTGGCAAGAGGGACGAATTCGTCTACCGGCGCCGCCGCAATGACAACTCCGGCGGCATGCGTTGAACTGTGCCTCGGAAGCCCTTCAAGAGTCTTCGATATATCTATCAGAAGCTTAATCTTCTCATCTTGTTCGTACATTTTTTTAAGCTCCGGATTCATATTCATAGCCTTATCTATTGTCATGCCGGGTTCAAATGGTATCATCTTGGCTATGCCATCGACTTCTGAATACGGAAAGTTCAATGCCCTTCCGACATCACGTATCACTGCCCTCGCTGCCATCGTTCCAAATGTTATTATCTGTGCAACTCTGTCCTTTCCGTATTTTGAGATGACATAATCTATAACCTCCTGGCGTCTTTCATAACAAAAATCCGAATCGATATCAGGCATTGAGACTCTTTCGATATTTAAAAAACGCTCAAAAACGAGGTTGTATTTTATAGGGTCGATCTTGGTAATCCCAAGGCAGTATGCGACCATGCTCCCGGTTGCGGAACCACGTCCGGGCCCTGTGATAATGCCATGTTCCCTGGCAAATCTTATAAAATCCCATACTATTAGGAAATAATCTACGAATCCCATTTTTTCTATAACGCTCAGCTCATAATTGAGCCTGTTTTTTATATTATCCGGAGGATTATTCCCATACCTTTCTTTCATTCCCGCATGGCAAAGTTCTCTTAAATAATCTACGGCATTTTTGCCATCTGGAACATCAAACTTGGGAAGATGATGCTTCCCGAATTCTATTTTGATATTGCATTCATCAGCTATCTTTACGGTATTCTCTATAGCTTCAGGTACATATTCAAAAAGCTTCGACATCTCTTCAGGAGATTTCAGATAAAATTCATCTGTTTCAAATCTCATCCTGTCTTCATCATCCATGGTCTTTCCTGTCTGTATGCATAAAAGAACCTCGTGTGCCTTTGCATCGGCCCTGGTCAGATAGTGGACATCATTTGTGCATACTAACGGTATGGACAGTTTCTTTGACATCTTTATCAATTCTTCATTTACTTTTTTCTGCTTTTCTATTCCATGATCCTGAAGTTCAAGGTAGAAATCCTTCCCGAATATACTCTTGTATAAAAGAGCCGAAGATTCCGCTCCCTTTATGTCCCCGTTTGTTATGTATGTCTGGACTTCACCTGCAAGGCAGGCACTCAGCGCAATAAGACCCTTTGAATACCGCTTCAGCAAATCATGGTCAACTCTGGGTTTATAATAAAATCCATCTATAAATCCCTTTGAAATGAGTTTTATTAAATTTTTATAGCCCTCCATGTTCTTTGCCAGAAGTACAAGATGGTAATAGCCGCTATCTATACCCGGGTCCTTGTCGTACATAGTCCGTTTTGCCACATATACTTCGCAACCTATTATCGGTTTTATTCCCTGGGATACAGCTTCTTTATAGAATTCTATAACCCCGTAGGCGGCACCATGATCTGTTATGGCAATAGAATCCATCCCGAGTTCCTTTGCTTTCGATATCAGATCCTTTATCCTTGCCGAACCATCAAGCAAACTATACTCCGTATGAACATGAAGGTGAACAAATTTCATTATCTATTCACCTCCCTTACAAAAATTATTATATCACATATAATTGCCCGTTGTGATAAGGGGTGATAAATAGGATGCATCCGATCAAATCAAAAAAAGAAGATGGAAAATTCCCATCCCCGTTTTGCAAACTATTTAAAAATACTGCTGAAAAAGCCTTTTCTCTGATTTTTCTTTCTCCATTCGGCAATAAGCTGATCTATCTTTGAATTCCTCTCCTGTTCCAGATAGTCGATTTTTTCTTTCAAATCGTCTATCTCCTGTTTAAGCTCGTCATTCTTATCGTCCATCGTCTTTTTAATCTCACCTACGAGATCTGCTTTGAGTTTGTCCACCGCTGCGGTATAATTATTCACACCTACTACAGCGACATCATTTGTTGCCGCCGTCTCTTCATTGATTATTATACCAGTCTTTCTAAGGACTTTCCTTATAGCTTTCAGACTCAGCTTTTCGTTTTCCCTGAGTTCTTTTATAAATTTAAACCTGTTTATATCATCCTGGGTATAAATCCTCTGGTTCATCTCGTTTCGCCTGTCCGGAAGCCCCAATTCCTTTTGCCAGTATCTTAGATTATATATTTCTTCTTTCAATATTTCCGCAACTTCTCCTACGGAATATTCTCTTTCCGATGCTTCAATCATAATACCCCTCCAATTTACATATTATGGTATGGAGTATTTTATTCTACAATTGCATGGGAAATTCCTCTAAAAATTTAAAAATATTTTACTAAATTTACTATTATTTACATTTCATAATTTTTACGGACATCATGCCTTTTAAATAAAGGGACCCGTCACTGCCATAAATATCCGCGTCCACTTTCGCAAAATTTTTTCCTGAACCTATGACTGTCGCCTTAATCGATATTTCACTTTCAAGAGGTATCGGTTTTATGGAATATACTACAAAACTATCAGGGAAAATGTTATGATTTTTATGCTTTAATGCTGATGTACAGGCTATAGACATCAGCATCATAAGGATACTTGAACTCACGGATCCGGTTGAACTATACATTTCAGGCACTATTTTCCCCTTCAAGATTATACCGTCATCAAAATATCCGCATTGAAAACTTTTTATTATCATATCATCAAATGTTTTACTCAAGTGAGTCTGCTTTGACATGCTTTCCAGAGCTTTCATTATATCCGTCCGCCCTATTACGCCTACAAGCCTCTTATTTTCTACAACCGGTATAAGCTCAAGACCGTCCCAGACCATTATATGAGATGCATAGGCAGCGGAAGTATTTTTGCCCACGGTAACAGGATTCTTTGTCATTACTTTGCCTATCTGCTCATGATCTTTTACCGATTCGCCTATATCCTTTGATGATATTATTCCGACCACCCGGTTTCTGTCATCCAGCACGGGAAATTTATCATACTTGGTTTTTACTGTCAGTTCCCTGTATGCTTTTATAGTATCCGCAGAATACAGATATACGGGGTCTGGATTCATTATGTCACCTACAAGTATTATGTCTTTTTTTATAAGCCTCTCCGATATGGCTTTATTTATCATGGTAGCAATCGTAAAAGTATCATAGGAAGAAGAAATTATAGGAAGTTTTTTTGTATTCGCGAGTCCCTTGATATTATTTGAGCATCCAAATCCGCCGGTTATGAGCACCGCGCATCCATTTTCAAGGGCCAATTTGAAAGCTTCTTCTCTGTTTCCGACGATTAAAAGGTTCCCAGGAGAAATATATTTTTTCATCGCATCGACAGTCATCGCTCCTATGATGAACTTATTCAGATGTTTTGAGAGGCCTTCCCTGCCGCCAAGTATAGTGCCCCCTACGATATTTGCAACTTCCTTATATGTGAGAGCCTCGGCACTCTTTTTATCTATCTTTACTATTCTTACGGTCCCCACCCTCGGTATTGTACTTACTATGCCGTTGGATTCGGCATCCTTTATGGCCCTGTATGCCGTACCTTCGCTGACATTCAGCTTGTTTGCTATCATCCTTACGGATATTTTGCAACCCACCTCATAATTTTCTATATATTTCAATATCTCTTCATGCTTTGTCATTTCAATCTCCCCTGCTATTTATTCATAAGTTCTTCCGCTATCTCCTCTATTTTCCTGAGCCTGTGGTTCACGCCCGATTTTCCTATGGGCGGATCGAGCATCTCTCCAAGTTCCTTCAGTGAACAATCCGGATGGTTAAGCCTCGCTTCCGCAATCTCGCTTAAGTTTCTCGGCAATTTTTTTATTCCTATGGTCCTTCCGATAAGCTTTATATTTTCTATTTGCCTTACAGAAGCGTTTACAGTTTTATTCAAATTCGCGGTCTCACAGTTCACCAGGCGGTTTACATTATTTCTCATTTCCTTATATATTCTGACATTCTCCAAATTCAAAAGAGATCTATGGGCGCCTATTATATTGAGCAGATCAACAATCTGTTCGCCCTCTTTTATATAAACGACATAATTGCTTTTTCGCTGTATTACTTTTGAACTCAGCCCGAATGAATTAATGATCTTCGAAAGGCTTCGCGCATGCTCCCTAGTATGATTTACGAACTCCAAATGATATGTCTTCTCAGGGTTGGTTAAAGAACCGCCGCCTAAGAAAGCGCCTCTTATATATGCCTTCTTGGATTCGCTGTCCTTTATAATCGAATGTTTTATGCCATATATTATTTTAATCCTTTTCCCCGTTAAAGATAATATACCGCATTCTTTTAAAATATTTATCGTTTCACTGCCTGAACTTACAATTACCAGATAAATATTATTTTTCATAAGCTGCCTGCTTTTTTTGACCATCACCTGAGGGTGTACGCCAAAACAGTCCTTAATAAGAGAAAAAATCCTTCGGGCAATTGCCGGGTTTTCCGTACTTATCCTGAAACTCACGCTGTGCTGTCCATTTATCCGAAGTGTGCCACCCGTCTTTATTAGGGCTGACAATTCTGCGATACGGCATTCCCGTCCTTCTTTCGTGATCCTGCATATCTCATTCTTAGCTGCCTGTGAAAAGGACATATTATATTCTAAATTCTCCTTTCTTTAAGTCTTTCATTGAGATAATAATACTCCAGCGTTCTCTTTTTGTCTTTTGATATTCTTTCGTTGAGGACTATGTCTATAATGAGACGGGCCAGCTTGTTTGTATTATGCCTTACAAGATTATTATGGACATATACAAGGTTATCTTCGACTAATTTGATGTTTTCCTTGAGTATATTGTTTCTATCTATATTTACTTCCTGTGCGCCCTCCTCTATATATTTGCCATACAACCATCTCGGTATCTTTCCGTCATTCGCTATAACATAATTTATTATCCTTTTTCTGCAGTATTTGTGTATGGCATCGATATGGTCGCATACGGAATATCCTATGGTTTCTCCCGGCTGCGTCATGATATTTGACACATAAATCTTCACTGCGCCTGAATCCTCTATATGCCTTGCGATATCATCGACAAGGAGGTTCGGTATTATGCTCGTATACAGACTCCCCGGCCCGAATACAATGGCATCGGCTTCCCTTATGGCATTAACCGCTTCATCGAGAGGATATACATTTGACGGCTCGATAAAGACCCTTTTTATAGGCACATTTTGAGTACGCTTGGTAATTTCGCTCTCACCTTTTACAATAGTGCCGTCTTCCAACTCC
>ENA-UOOI01001806-UOOI01001806.1-fermentation-metagenome-genome-assembly--contig:-NODE-1806-length-20598-cov-5.627270_pt1 | contig 20598 bp, 18 predicted proteins | sample MGYA00245779_ERZ724027 | MGnify/ENA primary metagenome ERZ724027 (study PRJEB28704, sample SAMN03018318) | fermentation metagenome | biome: anthropogenic terrestrial biome; feature: soil; material...
TGCTGGCTATTGCATTTATCGATTTGATGCTGAGGTTATTGTCCTTGAACACCTGATATATGGCATTCAATATATCGTTTCTCGTCTTGCCTCTCTTGCATCCCACTCCCACTGCAAGGTTCTTTGGCCTCAAAATGCAGCATGGTCGGGCAATGTCTTCCTCCTTCGATGTCACATATATGCTGCCTTCAAAGTCGGCATCGGATATATTTCTATAATTTATTCTGTCGCCTGTCTCGGATACAAACCTTATCACCCCTCCATTTACCATGATGGAAGTTATCTTTTTTGCATCCTCCATGTTTTCAATAAAAAATCCGCACTTTTTTGCAAACATATCCACCGATTCTATTCCTCTAGAGTCAGAAGCCGTTGTTATCACGGCCTGCGCTCCGATTAACGCCGATATTTCCCTTGTCAGGTCATTTGCACCGCCTATATGTCCGGACAGAAGGCTTATGGCAAGCCTTCCCATATCGTCGACAACCACTACGGCTGGATCTTTTGTCTTATCCCTGATATAGGAGGCAATCATCCTGACCGCTATCCCTACAGCACAAACAAAAACTATCCCGTCGTACGATTTGAATATCGAGCCTATCTTTGATTTGACTCCCCCGTGACAATTCCTGTTGTCATACATGTCGGCGCCTTCCATTGCCGAGCATATCCTGCCTGCGATACCCGACGCGGCATCCGTAAACGATATCACAGCGATCTTCATTTCGATGCCTCCCTGAAACTGTGGGAAAACGACGGGTCATAGAGCCTGGATCTTTCATATCTGCCGTTTATAAAGTCGCCAACCAGTATCTGGGCAAAATTTTTGATGCCTTCGGACTTTACTTTATCTGCTATATCAGCAAGTGTACCTTTTATTATCTTCTGGTCCTCCCATGTAGCCTTGTATATAACGGCAACAGGCACATCTGACCTCCCATAGCCTGTTTTTAGTTTCTCAATCACATTATCTATATTGCCAACGGATAAGAATATCGCCATCGATGACTTATGGGACGCTAAAAGCTCAAGGCTTTCGCTATCCGGAACCGGAGTCCTCCCCTCCAGCCTTGTTATTATGACTGTCTGGCTGACACCCGGCAGCGTAAATTCACATCCTATGGCCGCACAGCTCGCAGTGAATGAACTCACACCGGGTATAACCTCATAATCGATATTAAGTTCATCTAGCTTGTCCATTTGTTCTTTAATCGCTCCATATATAGTGGGATCTCCGGTATGAAGCCTCACAATATTTTTGCCTTCATTCCAACCTTTTTTCATCACATCTATTATCTCTTCAAGAGTCATTTTTGAGCTGTCGTATTTTATGCATCCTTCCCTGCAAAAATCAAGATGCCTGTAAGACACCAGCGAACCTGCATATATTACAATATCGGCTTCTTCAATAATCCTTCTGCCCTTTACCGTTATAAGATCAACATCGCCCGGGCCGGCACCCACAAAACTAATCATTTTTTCTCCTTCCCAATATGAGAGACATGTAATCATCGCACCTTTTTATGTATGTGTATGCAAAGCCATACCTTTCAAGCATGTCCAGTACTTTCTCCTTATTCCTGCTTGTTTTTAATATACAGACGGTATCAAAATATTTTAAAATATCTTCATCGACATCTCCATCAGTCAGGTAAAATTTTTGCCCCTTTGATGCCAGAGGCATCTTTATGCGGTTTGCGGCAGCATTAAAGGATGATATTCCAGGTATTGACTCGACATTTATGCCTATCTTTTCAAGTTCCGTCATGATATATGAAAATGTGCTGTAAACCATAGGATCGCCCAGAGTCAAAAATACACCCTCGCCGCCGTCTTTTAAATGGTCGTCAACTGTATCTGCAGCTTCCTTGTATCTTTTGCTGTTGTCTTTCCCCATTGGAAATTCTATATATACTCTTTTTTTATCATCTATAAATTTTTCAGCGATTTCGCCCGCCAGGCTTTTCCCCCCGTTACTTGGCAAAAACACTACATCGGCACCCCTTATAAGTTTATAGCCCCTTAATGTAATATAATCGCTGTCTCCGGGACCGACTCCTATACCATATATTCTCTTCAACGTTTTCTCCCCCTGACCGCAAATACCGGGTTGCCGGCTTTTAAAAGCCCTATCTTATCTACATTAGATACCTGCAGCAGCTTTATTTCGATATCAGCATAGCTTCTGTCATTCAAAAGTGTTGTAAATATGTTCAGATTTTTTAATGTTATAAAGTTTGCCGCAATAATTCCTCCTCTGTTTATGCTGGTGTCAGCCCAGTCAAATATTTGCACCAATCTGCCGCCGCTTCCGCCTATAAAACATTTATTGAACTCGGGCATATTAAAAAGCGCCTCGGGTGCGCTCCCCTCCATCACATGGATAGATGCATCAAACTTCAGCGAATTTTGCCTTATAAGCTCCGCCCCTTCATGTCTTTCCTCCACAGCATAAACAGCGGCACCTTGAAGAGCAGCTTCCACCGATATGGAACCCGTCCCAGCGCCTATGTCGATTAATGTATCTCCTTCCTCAATTTCCAATGCCGCAATTGAAGAAATCCTCACTTCAAACTTCGTCATGGGTATATTCCCTCTTATGAACTGCTCATCCCTTATCCATCTCACTCTCAACCACCACCACAGAAAGGTCGGAATAGTTTTCTATATCCTCCCCTATATTTTTTACAACAATTTTTTCATCGGCATATGAAAGATTAAAGCCCGCATAAATCCTTCCTGAAATCCCCATATCATAAACCATCTTCGATATCTGCCCGGGAGTATGACGCCTATCGGTAAGTATGACAAAAGTACCATCAGAATCTTTCTTAAAGGTATCATCCTCCCTGCCATGGAAGCTTATAAAGCAAGCTTTCTCCCAGCTTTTATCAAGCTTTGCCATCATATACTGAAATGACGAAAGCCCCGGTATTACCTGATCCACCTTTACGCCGTTTTTCCTCAGATATTTGGCTATGCCGAAAAAGCACGGGTCTCCCGATGCCAGTATGTCTAAATTTTTCATCCTCCTCGCTATTTTTAATATATCTTCCACATTTTTGACCTTAATTGCACTAACTCCCATCTTCTCAGCCATCTTCGAAATCCTGCCGAAAGCCGCGATGCAGTCAGACGATTTTATTATTTCATAAGCCTCAACCGTCAGATACTTTATATCCCCCGGCCCGGCGCCAATCACTCTTATCATTTCAGCACCCCGTATTTCATAGAATACATATAAATAACAATATCAAATGCGTCATCCTTTATATATCTTCTTATCCTGTCGACGCAGCCCTTTATCATATCATGGAGGATAGAGCTAAAGCCGTTGTCAAATACAACATCAAGGGCTTCTTCTGTCGTGGCGCAGCTTTTCACCTTTTCCAATACTTCATATGGAGCTTTTGCAAGGGCAAGATAATAAATAAAAGCTTCCATCCTGACATCGCATACCCTGCTGTGGGTATTGAATGCTCCCACGGAAAGTTTCGATAGCTTCCCTATATGGCCGACTAATGTAATCTTTTTAAATCCCTTGTTATAGCAGTACAATACAGAGTCCCCGATAAAGTTGGAAATTTTGACCCTCCTCCCTGAAAGCCCCATCTCGTCCACCATCTTTTCTCCATAATTGCCTGGGAAAAGTATTATTTCCCTGTATCCCTCGTCGTATATGGCATCCGCTTCGATATATATGGTCTTCAAAAGAGCCTGGTCGGACATGGGCTCGACAATTCCGGAAGTACCTATAATGGATATCCCGCCTTTGATGCCTATGTTTTCATTGAATGTCTTTTTGCCGATTTCAGCGCCCTTTGGAGCATATATGATCACATTAAATCCGCATTTTGAAACCTTTTTTATCTCATCTTTAATCATCGCTCTTGGCACCGGATTTATTGCAGCGTCCCCTATATTCCCGAAAGGCCCTTTTCCTCCGTCTATGACTATATCGCTGTCATCCCTTTTCGAAACCCTTGCATATATCTCGATGCCATCTGTCACATCAGGATCATCTCCGCCGTCTTTTACTATAAAGCACGAGGCATACTTATTATATATATGGGGATCTTCAACTTTCAGATCCAGTCTTATGCCATAAGGCGTGTCTATGGATACGCTGCCGATTATCCTCCCACTTTCAAGCATTATCGCGCATGCCTTGGCGGCGGCTGCGCTGCAGCTACCCGTTGTATAGCCGCACCTCAGCCTCTTTCCTTCCTTGACAACATATATGTCTTTCATCTTCCCACCGCCATATACAACAGGGCATTGACTATCGAAGCCGCCACATTGCTTCCTCCCTTTGGCCCCGATGTCGTTATCGAAGGTACATCGAATTTTCTTATATATTCTTTGGATTCGGCAGCCTCTACAAATCCTACAGGCACGCCGATAACCAGCGACGGATTTATTTTTCCTTCTTCTATAAGCTCTCCCACCCTGCACAGGGCTGTAGGTGCATTTCCGATAACAAACATGTCCACCGCTTCACAGGATGCAATCTCCACCGCCGCATATGACCTTGTGGTGCCGTTCTCCTTTGCCATGTGGGCAGCTCTTTCATCGTCTATATAGCATTTCAGAACAGAACCCGACCTTTCGACGGCCCTTTTGTTGATTCCCGACCATGCCATCCTCGTATCGGTAAATATCCTGCAGCCATGCTTTAAAAGCTTTACGCCGGATTCTACCGCATCGTTCCTGAAAACCGCTATATTCTTGTAATCAAAGTCGCCAGTAGTATGTATCATCCTCTTTACAATCGTAAGTTCATCGCCGTCAAACCTTGTATCTCCGATTTCCCGCCCTATGATTTCCATACTCCTTTTCTCAATTTCGGCCGGATCATTTATATACATGCCATCATCTCCTTTTGTGATGCTCTACATAGTCGAGCATCGATAAATATGCATCCATATTTCCTAAAAAATTTATATGCGGATATCCCGCCAGGACATTTTTATAACTATAACCACACTCCCATGTCTTATCCCCCATTGTTTTCCTTATACTATACAATGCAGGGGCTTTAACATCTGAAATCGATTTATGAAACTCGTGGGCCGTAAGCTTATCTCCCCTTTTACCCATCATGCAGTCCGACTTTAATTGAATATCGATGTATCCGAACCTTTGAAGTTTATTTGTCAGCATCGTTTTGCCCTTGAATATCCCGACCATGCTGCAGTCTTCGATTTGTTCCGTAAGATACATAAATCCGCCGCACTCGCAATATATGCACCCGCCGTCCTTTGCATATGACTTTATTGAGGAGAGCATTTCTTTATTCCCTGAAAGCTCATGCCTGAAAATCTCGGGATAGCCCCCGCCGATATACAAAAAATCGCATTCCGGCAGCGAATTATCTTTAATGGGCGAAAAGTACCCGACGCTGCAGCTCTCTGCAAGAAGCTTCAGATTTTCCCTGTAGTAAAATGAAAAAGCCTTATCCATCGCAACAGCGGCTTTTATGTTTCTCTTTTCAACATGCTCATATGGCATGCCGCAAATATCCTCCATAAGATTTACGAGAAGCTTCATATCGATATTTTTTCTGATTGCAGATGCAACTTTTTCTATCCTGTCTTCCATGTCATCTATCTCTGCGCTCTGTACCAGCCCCAAATGCCTGCTTTTTATCTCTATATCATCAATCTGCGGTATATAACCCAGTACAAAAAGCCCCGTATATTTTTCGATCTGACCTTTCAGCATGCCGTAAACCTTCTCGCTCACCCTGTTCAATATTACGCCCTTGATTGTGGAGCCTTCAAATTCAGCCATTCCCTTTATTTTGGGCACGGCGGAAAACATTTCCTTATCCGGAGTATAGACGAGTATTGAATTTACACCCAGAAGCCTTGATATGTCATAGCTTGAATTTTCAAACGTATTGTATAAACCGTCAAAATACCCCATCGCCCCTTCGATCACGCAATATTCCCCTTCGCCCATATACAGGGATTTTTTAACTCCATCCCTTCCTTGAAGGTGCATGTCGAGGTTCCCCGCATCCTTTTTTGACGCTTCCTTTATAAAGGCGGTGTCTATATAGTCCGGCCCTGTTTTAAAACCACAGACATCAAAGCCCATGTTTAAGAGAGCTCTGATTATTCCGATCGTCACCATCGTTTTCCCGCTGCCGCTCTTCGGGGCTGTAATCATAATCCCCTTCATATTCGTTCCTCCTCAATGTCTCAAGCATATGAGGCTTGTATCCCTCTATTGCATCTTTATATCTATCTGCCGCATATAAAAGCCTTTCCTTATCGTCATATATTATTCCCAGCACATCACCGCTGTGACCGCCGATTATCCCGAGCCCTCCCGTGATATTGCAAATATTTAAAACGGCACCGTATACATCATACGGCAACCTGTTTAAATTTCTTTTTATGCTGGCCGTCGATGCGACGGCTATCTTCGATATATCGGCAGATTTTATCCCCTCTTCCACAAGGGGAAATATGTCGCTCAAATCGGAAAGCTTAGGCAGCTTCTTTTTGTTGTATGCTACTGTATCTATAATCCTGCGGCCTTCAAATGCAAGTATATAGAATTTCAAATAATCTCCTATACGTTCATAATATCCGCCATCCTTGTAATCAAACAGTGCCATTTCCCTGAATATTATGCTGTCTGTAGGCTCAATCTTTACAAACTCTTCAATAGCTTCCGTTATATCGTACTTTCTTTTAAAAAGCTTTAGAAGGCATATATAGACTCCGCAAAGATCGGCCGTACTACTTGCAAAGCCCTTACTCTGCGGTATCGAAGATTCTATATCGATATCAAGCAACCCGTTTAGATGCTCTAAACCCCATCTTTTGAGCATGTTATGAAGCAGTGCCGAAGATTTTATATATTTAAATCTGTTCGCAGGTTTTTTGCATTCAAATACCCTGACTGTGGTAAATAGATCGACCGGGCATGATATAAGCATGTCCTTGCCGTGAATATGCCCTTGTATTATCTCTCCGCAACTTCCCGGATATCTGGCGCATACTTCCATTATTCAAATTCCTTCAAAAGCTTTATCAATTTTTTATTGCTATCATGATCTTTCACGGCAATCCTTATAAATCTTCTGTCGAGTCCTTCAAAGTTAGATGCTTTCCTTACCATAATCCCGTTTTTAATCAGCCTCTCGAATACAATATCCTCATCGTATTCAAGAAGCTTTAGCAGTATGAAATTTGCATCGCTTTTAAATACCCTGATCCATTTTATTTCAGACAGTTCACAGGTAAGATATTCCCTTTCTTTTCTTATGTACTCTTTTGTGCGTTCTATATAACCGCTGTTCTTGAATATGCATCTTCCCGCCGCGTTGGCATATGAGTTTACGCTCCACGGCATTTCAATATTTCTGTACTCTTGGGCAAATTCAGCAGATGCAAATCCATATCCAAGCCTTATGCCGGGCAGTGCAAAAAATTTAGTAGCCGCCCTTATGACACAGACATTTTTTGATCCTTTAAATATCTTCACGCTGTCATATCCTGCAGGGCAAAACTCAAAAAATGCTTCATCCAGAAGCAAAAAAGCCTTCTTTTGCATGACAATATCATAAACTTCCATGAGTGTTTTTCTCGGTATCTTAAGGCCCGTGGGATTGTTGGGATTCCCCAGTATCAAAAGATCGCCGCTTTGCAGATTATCCGCCAGTTTAACCGTATCTATCTTAAAATTTTCATTCAAAGGCAGCTTTAAAACATCTTTGCCCAACACCGCCGGCCTTTTTATATACTCTGAAAAGCAAGGAGTAAATACTACAACTCTCTTAAACATCAAGGAAACGTTGTTTATAATGTCGATAGCGCCGCTGCCTGTTATGACCTCTTTAGCATCGCATTTTAAATATGAGGCGATATTTTGCCTGAGCTCCCTGTAATGTATGTCAGGATATGCGCAAAGCTCCGAATATGCCCTGTCCATCTCCCCTTTAAGGCATAGAGGAGGGCCCAGCGGATTTATGTTGCTGCTGAAGTCGATTATATTTCCCTTGTATTTATCTTTGTACGTTTCCAAATCCCCACCGTGTATCATAAAATCACCTGCAATAATATAAAGTAAATAAACGCCGCCAGTATTTCAGACCTGTACATGATTTCAACCGCTTTTTTAATATCGTCCCTTTCCAATTCTCTTATCCTGTCGCCTATTTTGGGCTTTTTTACAACCTCCCCGAAATATATGTTGTCCCCTCCAAGCTGCACGCCGAGAAGTCCGGCTACCGCCCCTTCGGGATATGCGCAATTCGGGCTTTTATGGTTTTTTCTGTCTCTTATCATGATCCTTAAGCCGTCAGAAACATTGAATCTCAAAGCAGATGAAATGCACATGATGATTCCGGTAAGCCTTGACGGCAAATAATTGAATAGATCATCTGTTTTCGCAGGGAAAAAGCCGATATACTTGTATTTTTGATTTAAATATCCGAGCATTGAATCCATGGTATTCACCATTTTATAAAGGAAAGCCAAAGGTGCTCCACCTATCATCGCATAAAGCATCGGCGCTATTACTCCGTCCGATGTGTTTTCCGCTACAGTTTCCACAGCCGCCCTTATTATCTCTTTCTCATCAAGATCATTGGTCTCCCTGCCTACTATGAAGGACAGCTTGTACCTTGCCTCATCAATACTCTTTGATAGAGATCTGTATATCTTCATGGCTTCGCGCTGCAGACATCCTGCCGCAATGCATGTATACAAAAAATATGTATTGATAATGTGATAAAAAAGGAAATACCCTTTCAAAAGCTTTAATATATAAAACGGAACCAAAAAAGATACTGCCAAGTTTACGAGCACAATCACGGCTCCGGATGCTTTAAGACAGCCATTGCTCTTAGAAAGCCTTCGGGCTGTTTTCTCTTCAAATGCTATCAACCTTCCCATAAGCTTTACCGGATGGGGGAAACTGTATGGATCGCCTATTAAAAAGTCAAGTATGAGTGCAGATAAAAAATCAATCATAGCTTTTCCCCATAAGGCCATATATATATTTCATATCGATGTTTTCCTTTACAGTCGAAGCCAGCTTTTCGATCTCTTCCTCTCTTTTTTCCCAGAGATCGGCCCCCTGCCTCTCATCCATATTCTTCCGCCTTCTTATGAGGTTTAGCACGCTTTCCCTGAACTTGCTGGAATCGAATATCCCATGGACATATGTGCCATAAAACCTGCCTTCTTTCATATCGCCGTCGCAGTAATCAGTCCCTTTGCCTTCGCAGCGCTTTATATTTACAAAAGGCTTTTTATTTCCCGATGTCTTTCCAGAATGTATCTCGTATCCGCGGATGCTGCAGCCTAAAGCTTCTCCTTCCACATTTGAAGTTACCTTACCGCCCTCAAGCATCGTCACTGTATCAAAGATGGCAAGGCCCGCCTCTTCATCCCCTTTGTTGACCTCCCATCCTTCGCTGTCTTCTATTTTTCTTCCCATCATTTGGTATCCTCCGCATACGCCGAATACGATACCCTTAAAGGACTCGATGCAATCTTCAAAACCTGCTCTTTTAAGCCATCTCAAGTCCTCTATCGTGTTCTTGCTTCCTGGAATTATGAGCATATCGCAGTTATCTGCCTGCTCCGGAGAAGATATAAACTTCAATGACACGTCATCATCAAATTTGAACGCATCAAAATCAGTAAAATTTGATATCCTCGGCAGTTTAATGACACATATCCGCACCTCGCCTTTTCCGGTGACCTTAAAATCCACTGCTCCATCTTCTTCATCGAGTTTGACATACATATAAGGCACTATTCCGATGACAGGAATATTAACCAGCTCTTCTATCTTATCCACGCCGCTCTTTAAAATAGACTTGTCACCCCTGAATTTATTTATAATGATCCCTTTGATCCTTTTCCTCTCATCATCATCAAGCAGCATAACCGTACCGTATATCGATGCGAACACCCCACCCTTGTCTATGTCCGCCACAAGCAGAACCGGGGAATCCGCAATTTCAGCCATCCCCATATTCACGATATCATTGTCCTTAAGGTTGATTTCAGCAGGGCTTCCTGCACCTTCTATGACTACAAAATCAAATTTACCCTCAAGTCCATGGTAAACTTCGCTTATCATACCCTTTAGTTTAGGTTTATATGCGAAGTATTCGACCGCATCCATATTCATATATGGTCTGCCCTTTATTATAACCTGGCTTTTTCTATCCGATGTAGGCTTTAGAAGTATGGGGTTCATATATACTGAAGGTTCCACCCTTGCAGCCTGGGCCTGTAATACCTGAGCCCTTCCCATTTCAAGGCCTTCCATAGTTACATACGAGTTCAAGGACATGTTCTGCGATTTAAATGGACATACACTGTAGCCATCATTTGAAAATATTCTGCACAGCCCGGCTGCCATAAGGCTCTTCCCGGCAGATGATGCCGTGCCCTGTATCATTATTCCCGGCATATAAATCAGCTCCCAACTATCGTGACACACTGAAACTATTTCAAAATATGTCAACATTTAATTATTTTTCTATTCCCACACGCGCTTCTACTCCCTTTGTGTAGTAGTGCTTTATCTCTTTCATCTCAGTAACAAGATCGGCTCTCTCGATTATTTCGGGAGGAGCATACCTGCCCGTAAGAACGACCTCCACTCCTTCAGCCTTATTATTCAGCATTTCGAGGACATCATCTGTGGTAAACAGTTTATAATATAACGCTATGTTTATTTCATCTAACACTACTAAATCGTATTTCCCCGATGATAATATTTTTGCACACTCATTTAGCCCCTTCCTTGCCAGAGCGATATCATCTTCAGTCGGTTTATTATAAATGAAACAATCCCTTCCATACTGCTTCATCGAAAATCCGTCAAGGAATTTAACGGCGTTCAGCTCGCTGTATTTCATACCCTTGATAAACTGGGCAAAGTAAACTTTTTTGCCTGCACAGACTGCTCTCAATGAAAGCCCGAGGGCAGCAGTCGTCTTGCCCTTCCCATTTCCCGTATAAACCTGTATATATCCTTTTTCCAATCTATCCGCCTCCACAATATTATTTACTTCGACTTAACGTGTACTTACTTCATTCGCTAAATTCCCATCCATGCAGTCCCTCACATGCTTCACATATATATGCTGAAAAGCCGTATTTTCCCCCAAGCCATGCATATATGTATTGACGGCGAAACCTTCGCTTTTTAATATACTGCTCCATGAATCACTGCCGCCACCAGCCATATCATTTATTACATGATTTCCTGTAACTAGCAGAAAAGGCATCAAATTAACTTCCATAATACCCCTGCTTTTTAACACCGGTATTATATCGCGGATGGACGGATAACCTTCCACTGGCCCGATATATATATTGCCAAGTTTACCATACTGGAACATGAGCTGAAGCTCGCAGTAACATGCATTGGCGAAATGCAAAGTCCCATGGGCCATCAGTAAAGCAGCACTATTGCTTCTTAAAACCGGCAATTGTGCCTTTATTGCATCTACGACAGCTATATAATCATCATAACTGAATAATGCTGGTTTCCCAAGCATGATTTTCTTGAATACTTTCCCCTTTGCATATTTTTCAACCACTTCTTTTATATCTTCATATTCGGTCCCCGGTATAATATGCAGAGGCTGTACAATAACTTCCTCAAAACCATCGTTTTTCATCTTTTGCAGAGCTTTATCAACACCGCAGATTTCCATTCCATATCTGTTTTTCAACTTTTTTATTACTATGCCCGATGTAAATGCTCTTCTTATCTCATAGTCGCTATATGAGTCCCGAATCCTGTTTTCAATGCTTTCAATGCACGATTTTAAAGCATTTACGCAGGTTGTTCCAAAGCTTGCAACAAGGATGCCCTTTTCCTTTTTCATATTTTTTCGTGCCGTGAATGTACAACTTTTTTTATGCTGTTCTTTATACATATAGCCTGTCTCCTTTGTCAATTCCTACGATTTTTCTTCAATATCGCCTTCCACTTCAAGATAAACCTTTTCCAGCTCTTCGATTTCATTCTTTTTGGCCTTCCAGTATCCTCTTTTGTTGCATTCGAGCAACGTTTCTATCATGCTCATGTAAGCCCATCGATTATTTTCCTTCATGCGCCTTTTCATATTTTCATCGGATACATAAGTGTGGTGAAGACCTTCAAATATCCAATTTTCCACCCTGTTGGTAGTAGCGGCCAATCCTAAGATGTTCTCAAACCTCTTGCTTATTTTCTGGACTCCATGATATTTATGCTCAAGCATTCCATCTATCCACTTCGGATTTAAGAGGCGGGTACGAACCCCCCTTGCGATAGATTTATCTACGGTCTCCGTCTCAAGCCTTTCACCCGTGGTATCCGTAATATATACCACCGCCTTTTTACCCTTGGCCATTTCCACAGATTTCGAAAGCCCTCCGAAATATTCGTAATAATGATCAAGGTCGGTTACCTCATATTCATGGCTGCTCCTTATCTGAGATACTATATCAACTGCCTGAAGATGAGCGTTCAGCAGTTCAGGGACTGCCTTGCCCCTGCAGTTTTTGCTGTACACATATTTAAGGCTTTCTGTATATTTTTTCCCTATCTGCTTCTCATCGGTCCAGTTTTTTGTCTCTATAAGCTTACTGATTCCGGTGCCGTATTCTGATTCGGCGGGGCCAAACAGTCTGGCTGTGGAAAGGTCCCATGCTTCATCCTTCGAATATCCCTTTTGCAGTAGTTCTTTGAAAACCCTTTCAGTATGAGCCTTAAAGAAGTTTATCTCCTCCGGTTCTTCAAGCTCGGCAACCATCTTAAATATCCTGTTTAAATCATCAATAAGATTAGGAAACATATCCCTAAAAAAGCCGCACATATTTATAACAACATCAACTCTCGGTCTTTTTAGCTCTTCATATGGTATTATTTCATATTGAGGCTGAAATATGTTTTTCCTGCTTGCGACCCTGACACCTAAATAATTCAGTATCTGGCCTACAGTCTCTCCCTGAGTCCTGGAAGTCTCCAACCCCCACAATATTACGGCCGTACTCTTTGGATATTCTCCAAACTTCAGTTTATACTCCTTAATTGTATTCTCTGAGATTCTCGCTCCCCTGTCCGATGCTGTCTTGCTTGGTACCATACGTGGATCAAACTGGTACATATTATATCCCGACGGCAAAACCTCGGGATCTCTGATCATATCCCCTGCCAGGCGGGCCTTAAGATATTCTCCCGAAAGGACTTTTAAAAAGCCCTCTATTTCATGGGATTCCATCGCTTTACAATATACTTTTTTGCCATATTCCAACGTATCGGTAAAATCTTTTTTCAGTCCATCGTTTAATCCATATACAGACGGGAGCTTGCCGTAATTTATAAACTCTTCTGCTATTTTAGATGCCACATTGTCCAATTCTGAAAGCGAAATTGTATCACTTTTATCAAGCAGCATGTCATAATCCAGTCCCTTTGCCTCTGCCGCAAGCCTCCTTAGAGATTTAACCCCCGCATGATCATAGCGGAGCACAAATTTCATATAGTTCATTGCTTCTTCACGAGAATAGGATTTTCCAAAAACATGCAAACCCTTAGGTACAAGCGAGCGTTTCATCCTGTATAGTTCCCGCTCAAGAAGCTGCAAGTCGTCCGCATAAATCTGGGCCGATTTCGCAGCTTTTTTTATATTCTTTTCTATATCACGGCATCTATCAGGATCTGATCTTTTTGCCTCATGGTACTCATTTACCATATCTTCAAGCCGTGACAGTTCTCCATATAATCCACCCTCCATAAATACCGGAGGCTCATAACTTACCATCACGGCATGGGAGCGGCGTTTTGCGATCATGGCTTCAGCAGGATTGCCCACATAGTACAGATATGCATGAGGTATATCAAAAACCAGCATATCCGGAAAACAGTCACCCGACATGCCGCACTCCTTGCCCTTCAAAAATTCCAGCGTTCCATGTGTGCCTACATGCACAATAACATCCGCCTTGAACTCTTCCTTTATCCATTTATAAAAGGCTATATACTGGTGATGTGGAAGAAGGCTTTTATCGTGATATACTTTTTCGATATTTTCATGGATGCCCCTTGAAGGCTGAAGCCCGATAAAAATATTCCCGTCTATCAAGCCCGGTATAAGAAAGTTATCTCCATCACTCATTATATTTCCTGGGACATCACCCCATTGCCGTATCATGTCTTTTTCCCATTTCTTGCCTGAAAGGTAATTCTCATAGTTTGCTTTTTTGTACTTTATCATATTTGAGGTTTGTATATCTGTCCATTTACCCAAGTTGGCAACCTTTCCCATCGTGAAATTCTCCATAAGCTGTTTTGCATTTAATTTTTCGAGGGAATAACCTTCCTTATGTAAAGCCTCCAACAAATTTTCCAGAGATTTGAAAGTGTCAAGGAAAGCCCCTCCGAACAAGTTATCTTCTCCAGGCGGATAATTATAACATATAAGAGCTACTTTTTTGTCCTTATTCGGTTTTGAAATAAGCGCAAGCCAGCTTTTAACTCTTTTAACTACCTTATCGGCCCTTTCCGAAATCAGAGACAGTTTGCTAATTTCCACATTGTATTTTTGATCCTTTTCTTTCTTCACCATCGCCCCTACAGGTATCGTTTCGATACAGCCATCAAGTTCGGGAAGCATAATGGATATCAGAAATTCGGAAGGGGTGACACCCTGGGGTGAATCGCGCCATTCCTCAATTTCGCGTTTGCTCATGAAAAAAGGATGCATCACAGGCACATTGAACTCCTCCAGTACTTTTATAGCAGCGTCCCCATCTCCTCCCATCGGTCCTGCTCCCAGGCGAAAAGACATAAAATTGACTATGATATCGGCCTTGTATCTTCCGGAACTGCTTAAGATTGTCTTGAGAGTGCCCACCCCGCTTCCTGATACCGTAGTAAATGCTACCGGAATTACATTTGCAAATATCGATATCTTCTCTGCGAGCTGTTCTACACATTTTGAAGTACGATTGGGATAGTCATGACCGTAATACAGCATAACAACCGTGGGCTTGTTCTCATCAAATCCGTTTTCATCCGCATATTCTTCAATGCTTCCATAATACTTTCTGTCTTCAGGCCTGCATATGCCTGTTTCTTCAGTGGCCGACGATGGTTCATCCGGCACCGGTATGCACTTCATATTTCCATAATCGCGAAGCAAAAGATACAAAAGATTCTGCATGTCAGTTTTTGAAGCACATCTCCAGTATTTACGTATGTAATTATAATTCCGCATGTCCCGCAATTTACCGGATGGAATCGCACTGCCAAGTCTTTCAGCCATATCCATGATTTTGGCCATATCTGCATGAGTCTTGCCATCGCCCATCTTCATTGACTTTAATCTCATGTCCTTGAAAGTGAAAGATCCAAGCCTTACCATTTTCCGTATATGGCTGTTTTCGCCACCGATTGATATAATATTACAAGTCAGTTTGCTGCAGTTTTTTATGATAAAGCTCTGAAATTCCTGAGTTGCCCCCATAAGATCCAATATTACAATATCAGCTTTATTCAAGCTGTTTTCAATCTCTTCATAACTTTTTACAGCAACATTCCCTGCAAAAAAAAGCTTCAGGCAGAGACTTTCAGGCCATTTTTTATTAATTTCATTGCAAGCCGTGATCATATCCTCCAGCACTACATTGGAGACAGTAACAACTGCTAATTCCAAATGAACTCCCCCTCAAAAAATTATTGGATGTCCATACATTTAAAATACAAATGAAAACATTTATGGGATGTATATTTTATATTTGAAGAATCTTCGATTCGTAATTTTAGCTTATGTTATTTATGCCTGATTTCAAATTACGAATTGAAGTTGAAGAATATAAAACCCACATTTATGCAGATTACGAACATGCAATGCATTTTGGATAAAATACAGGATTTCCTCCACTGCTGTCGTAAGTTATATCCGTTTCAACTCCAAATACCTCTCGCAAATTATCTGTATTGATGACATCGAAGGGACTGCCTGACGCGAACACCTTCCCTTTCTTAATAATTGCAATTTCATCCGAAAACCTGGCTGCCTGGTTGATATCATGCAAAACCATGATTACGGTAATGCCTTCCTTTTCATTTAAATGCTTTATCAATTCCAGTATTTCCAGTTGATAACAAATATCCAGATAAGTCGTGGGTTCATCCAGTATAAGAAGCTCAGGTTTCTGTGCAAGAGCCATAGATATCCATGCCCTCTGCTTTTCTCCACCCGAAAGCGTCCCCATGCTCCGCTCTGCAAAATCGATCATGCCTGTCATTTCAAGAGCCCATCCGACAACTGAATCATCTTCTTTTGTATCGCCCCTCCACCATGATTTATGGGCATATCTGCCATATCTCACCAGTTCTCTTACAGCTATATCTTCAGGACATTCATGATTCTGCGACAGGAAAGCAACCTTTTTTGCAAAACCCTTTGTACTGTATGAAGAAATGTCTTTCCCGTCCAGATCAATAGTCCCCTGGCTGAGCTTTATATTCCGGCATATTGCCCTTAAAATTGTCGTTTTGCCCGACCCATTGGGGCCAATTATGGATGTAATTTTACCCCGTAAAAATTTCAAATTTATTCCGTCTATTATCTTCTTATTCTTAAGCAATATATGCATATTTTTAACTTCAACTAAATACATCATCTTTCCCTCCTTAAGAGGAACAGGAAAAAAGGAGCGCCCAGCGCTGCAGTTATGATGCCTACGGGAATTTCCTGGGGGCTAAAAAGCGTCCTTGCCAGCGTATCGCTTATCATAACCAGCCCGGCTCCCAGTAATGCCGATGCTGGAAACAAAAATCTATGATCCGACCCTGTAAGTAGTCTTACAGTATGTGGCACAATCAGTCCTACAAATCCCAAAAGCCCTACCACGCAAACTGCACTGGCAGCAAGTATCGCTCCGATAGCGGTCAAAATCAGCCTGTCCATCTCAACGTTCAATCCCAAGCCCTTTGCGATATCATCCCCCAGCACCAATATATTCAATTTCTCTGCCATAATAAATGAAGCTGCACATCCAAATATAGTATATGGCAATATCATTCGGACATGCGGCCAGCTTCGCGCCGACAATCCTCCAGCCATAAACATCAATGCTCCGCTTACCCTGTCACTGTAAAAAACCATCAACCCCGATATACCAGCGCTTAAAAAAGATGAAACCGCAACTCCGGCAAGTATAACCCTCAAAGGCTGTATTCCACCTTTCCATGCAAGGGCGTATATCATAACCGCCGCACCCATTGCTCCCATGAATGCAACTGGCGGTACCAGATATGTCAGATGAGGAAATAAAATAAGTATTATTACTCCTGCGAGACCGGCGCCTGATGAAATCCCGATAATATGGGGATCTGCAAGGGGATTTCGCATGACCCCCTGCAATATCGCCCCTGATACGGCAAGGTTTGCTCCTGCCAGAGCTGCAACTATTGTCCTCGGAAGCCTGATGTTCCATATCACCTGTCGTATAGGGCCTTCCTTTTTTACAAATATCGCATTCAATATATCAGGAATCGAAATCTCCATGGTACCTATCGAATTGCTTATGAGAAAACCCGACACCGCAAAAAAACGAAAATAAGCAACATGAAAGCCTTCCATCGCCCTTTATCCTTCAAACTGTTATCTATTTGGGAACTATTCTCCCACATTCCCATAAACCTCCGGATAAACCGCCTTTGCCATATATTCTACAGATTCGTAGAATTTCGCTCCGGGATTGGAAAGGAAAAGATTTTGCGGGAGATATACGATTTTTTTCTCTTTTACAGCCCTGAGCCCGCTCCATGCCGGATTGCTCTCGAGATCCTTTTTGATTCTTTCTTCTGCCTGATCCTTCGACGATACCATGGTAGTAACCAGTATAACATCAGGGTCGCTCTCAACGACTTTTTCCATGCTGAAAGGCGCATTATCCGCCCCCATCTTTTCAGGTTTTGTTCCCGACGCTATATTTTTTAATTTCAAAACCTGTGAAACATTTCCAGCGATGCTGTTGTCAAGTTTCACAGATACATCCTGAGATGTAACATACAATATAAGCACCTTTTTGGGACTTGGCGGAAGCTTTGATACGACATCATCTGTTTTCTGCTTCATATTCCCTATCAGTTCATTGACCTTTTCAGAGGTTCCGCACAGATCGCCGAGCAGTTTAAATTTTTGGATAATATCATCATAAGTTTTCATCTGCAGTACAATTACCGGGATCTTATTAGTCTCCAGAACCGAAGTGTATTTATCATGAATCCCAACCTGGGATATGACAAGATCCGGTTGAAGCGATATTAATTTTTCCATATTTATATTGTAAGACTTACCAACAGTAGGCAAATTCTCAGTTCCTTCAGGCAAAGGGTCACTGGAACTCGAATCGCATCTTGCTATGGATTTTCCTCCGGCATCATATAATGCATTCATTAATGAACCCAGAGCTATAATTTTCTCCGGCTTTTTCTGAAGGACAACGGTACGCCCTGCATCATCCTTTATAGTCATAGGATAAGTTGCAGTATTCTTTTGTGTTTGATTTTGACCTGAAGATGCATTGTTTTTTAACGCTGTATTCTGTGCCTTCTGTCCACAACCTGTTAAAACAACCGCACCTGTCAGTATTACTGTTAATAGTTTTCCGATAAATTTTTTCATCATTTCATTTCTCTCCTCTTCTCATAAATTTAGCAATATTTATCTCCGGCAAGAATACTTCGGGTGTATATTTTATATTTGAAGAATATATATACACACAAATACTTGAGCTTAAGTCATGCATCTTTGAATATAAAAAGCTCCTGCCAAAGCAGGAGCTCACCACAAAAATAAAACCATTTCGGGAAAATGGTTTATATGCAATAAAGCATTATACTTCCCGCCGAAGCAATACTGATATTTCAGGCAGGTCTCCTGGCTCACGCATCATCCTCATCCATCCTTCCCGGCAATATGCCAGTGGATCATGGAATCGTCCTCGTATACAGTAGCGGGGGCTGCAGCGGATTTTCACCGCTTTCCCTATTAAACAAAGTACCCGAAACCAAATATTCATTTATTTTTTATTATAGCCACTTTTAATCAGCAAATCAAGCAAGTCGACTATTTCACTGGAAATCCTACACCATTATGTAAGATTAATTGAGGGTGTTTATCAATATCTTTTTCAGAAGGCTTGATGGTTCCTACCTCATCAAAAGATACAAGCGGTCTGAATCTTCGCAGTTCTCTATGTTCCATTAGATCATCTACCAGTTTTTTTACGATAGGGTTATTTTTATTTATATGCATTCTTCCGCTAAAGGTTATTGCTCCGGTAGGACATATCTCTTCACAAAAATGGCAAACTTCACATGATGCTTTATCCTGCGGATTTTCTCTAAAAGGGTCAATGCTTACCGACGGGCAATTGTCTTTGCATAAAGAACATGTCGGGAAATTACAGATATCCTAATTTACCATTATATCAGGTTTGGATACATTTTTTTCTTTTTGAGAACCTTTTGTCATTGATGAAAGATCAGATCCTCCATAACGTTCAATATAGTCCTTCCCCTGCGGAAGTTGAGGAATCAGTGAGCTATCTCCTTCTGAAATTTTAATGCAGTTTTCTATCATTCTTCTGCCAAAATTTTGTGCTTCCCTTAAATCGATATCATCAGGATGTCCATCTGTATAGTATGGTTTCTCAGACATCGGATTTACATTTCCACCGTACCAGTCTTCCCAACCGATGACAATCATTTTTTTATCTCTCAATAAAGATACTATCCTTTTCATGAATTTTCCTGCTAATATGGTATGCGTGCAAAAGACAAACGAGTATTTACCTTCGATATCCGTCATGCTTTCAATCAATTTTCTAACATTTACCGGCTCTCTTTCGCACCATACAGGAGTACCGATTCCTATGACATCATAGTCCTTTAATGTTTGATAATTTATCTTTGAGATATGTACTAAATCTGTTTCACACATACTGCTTGCTCCAAAGCAAATTGCTTCTGCAATTTGCTTTGGATTACCGGTTTGAGAATAATAAATAATTATAGCTTTCATCTTTCTTCTCCTTAACATATCGTTATAATTTAACTATTACAAGTATTTACGCAGCCTATCCGCAATTTCAAAAGCAGATTTTTTTAAAACGCAATCCAAGGTTTCAGCTTGTGGTTCATCTGAATTGACGATCATTCTTGATGGACATCCACCTGGGCAAACAGAAAAATAATCACACTCATTACATTTACCCGCATTTTGTTTAGTTAATGCAATGCTCCTTAGAGAACTATTATTTATATTCCCCATATAATATTTTGAATCATCGATCAATGAGCCGCATGGATACACATCTCCACTTGGCAAAATCACAAATGAGCGCCCGCAAGATGCATAGCAGTATTTCCTGCTGCATGCTGAACAATTAAGCCGCCTTTTGGCTTCTTCTATCTCTCGTATAACAATCATTTTGCCAAACTGTTTGTATATAAGCTCACATCTTTGAAAAAGTAAATTCAATGCCAGTTTTAATTGTTCAGCACTAGGTTTTTTTATCAAACATGTGCTTTCCTTTGCCCGGCCTG
>ENA-UOOI01001808-UOOI01001808.1-fermentation-metagenome-genome-assembly--contig:-NODE-1808-length-20569-cov-6.482354_pt1 | contig 20569 bp, 22 predicted proteins | sample MGYA00245779_ERZ724027 | MGnify/ENA primary metagenome ERZ724027 (study PRJEB28704, sample SAMN03018318) | fermentation metagenome | biome: anthropogenic terrestrial biome; feature: soil; material...
TAAAATACGATAAGGATTCCACGAAGGCGGAGCCCTGCCTTGCAAAAAGCTGGAAAGTCAGCAGCGACGGTCTTACCTATACCTTTCAACTGCGTCAGGGCGTTAAGTTCCAGGACGGTACCGCCTTTAACGCGGACGCGGTCGTTTACAACATCGAGCGCCAGCTTCCGCCGAAAGCGACGAAAGATATGTCCTACGCCTCCTTTGTTTACGGGTCGGTGAAAAGCGTAAAAGCGGTGGATCAAAACACGGTGCAGATTACGCTGAAGACTCCCAGCACGCCGTTCCTCAAAAATCTTGCCATGGTGTTCGGCGCCCCGGTTGTGAGTCCGAAAGCGCTGAAAGATCATAACAATAATGTCGATCAGGCTCCCTGCGGCACAGGTCCCTACAAATTTGTCCGCTGGGACAAAGGCGAAGATGTTGTTCTGGTCCGCAATGACAACTATTGGGGTGAAAAGGCGAAAACAAAGAATGTCATCTTCAAATTCATCGCGGACAATTCCGCACGCGTGGTGGCCCTGAACAACGGTGAAGCGGATATGATCGACGGAATCGATGCGACGGTGGTCGACCAGATCAAGAGCGCCGGAAACAAGCTGTATGAAGCGAAGGGCATGACGACCAATTACTTGGCGTACAATACCAGCCGGGCTCCGTTCAATGATACAAAGCTCCGCAAAGCAATTTCACAGGCAGTGAATGTTCCAGAACTGGTCAAGAGCCTGTACCGCGGCTATTCGGACCCCGCAACCTCCATCCTGCCGACTTTCATGGATGGATACGACAAGAGCATTACCCAGACCGCCTATGATCCCAGCGCAGCCAAAGCTGCCTTGAAAGCAGCCGGTCTGACGAAGGTTCATATGATTACCTATTCGAATCCAAGACCTTATAATACGGTGAATGGTCAGGCTTTGGCAGAGGCCATTCAAGGGTATCTCACCAAAGTCGGGGTTTCCTGCCAGATTGACTCCTATGACTGGACGACTTACAAGTCTAAGATTACTGAAGGGGATTATGACGTTTGTTTTTATGGCTGGAATGGTGACAACGGCGACCCAGACAACTTTATGAACCTGATGTCGGTAGATGATCCTAGTCAGAATGTAGCACGCTACAAAAATCTGGAGTATAATAAGTTAATTGCGCAAGGGCTTGCCACACCGGAAGGCTCTGCCCGCAATGCCATTTACACAAAACTGGAAAAAACGGTCGCTGCCGACAATGTCTGGCTGACCATCTCTCATTCCAAGAATCTTTGCGCCTACCGTCCGAATATCCACGGCTTTTACTATCATGTAACAGCAATTGTGCCACTTGCAGGCGTTACGAAAGATTGAAACAGGTTCAAGTGTCAGGCATAGCAACCGGGCGCCGCGCAGAGGCGGCGCCCGGGCGCAATGCCGGCTTAAATCCCTTTGTTGCAGCCGCAGGCCGTTCGATTTTAAACAGCAGAAAGCTGTTTAAAATCGAGTGGCCAAGGCGGAAAGGCTGAGATAAATGGCGAAATATATCACAAAAAGAATTTTAATGCTGATTCCGGTGCTGATTGGCGTTTCTATTATTGTGTTCCTGATTATGCGTGTGTTTTCCCCCGATCCCGCTCCAATTGTTCTCGGGGAACATGCAACACAGCAATCCATGCAGGAATGGAGGCAGGCCAACGGCCTGAATGATCCGGTTTGGCTTCAGTATGTCAACTACATCAAAGGGGCATTAACCGGTAACCTCGGCACCTCTTATTATACTAAAACACCTGTGACCCAAGAAATTTTTTCCCGCTTTCCCGCAACGATTGAGCTAGCAATCGCAGCCATTATTTTTGCTTCCTTGATTGGAATTTTGCTGGGAGTCGTATCTGCCGTGAAGAAGAATTCTATCTTTGACAACGGAGGAAGAGTTCTGGCGCTGATTGGAGTTTCCATGCCGATTTTCTGGCTTGGAATTCTTTTGATTATCCTGTTTTCCGGGACGCTGCACTGGCTGCCTTCTACAGGCCGGCTGAATCCGCTTTACCAGCCGGCGTCGGTCACGGGATTCGATCTGATTGACTCGGCCCTTTCCGGGGATACGGTGGCCCTGGCTGACTCCCTGCGCCATTTGGTCTTGCCGGCGCTTGCGCTTGGCATGTATTCGATGGCGATCATCACGCGGATGACGAGGTCCAGCATGTTGGAAAGTATGGATCAGGATTATATTCGCACCGCGCGGGCGAAAGGAATTTCCAACGGCCGTGTCATCCGGAAGCACGCGCTCCGAAACGCGCTGATTCCGATTATAACCGTGATCGGCCTGCAGTTCGGCAGTCTGCTCGGTGGTGCTGTGCTGACGGAAACGGTCTTTTCCTGGCCGGGAATCGGGGCATATACGGTCAACTGCATTTTAAAATCCGATTTTCCCGTGGTACAAGGTGTCGTTTTGCTGGTTGCGTTCGTTTATGTCCTGGTCAATCTTGCAGTGGATATTCTTTATGCGTTTCTTGATCCCCGGATCAAATATGCGAAAAGGGAGGGGTAGCTTGTATGAACCAGGTTGAAGAAATCAGAAAACCAATGCAGGTGGCTCCGGAAATCGAGAAGCCGGAATCCCAGCTTGGCGCGATGTGGGAATCACTGAAAACCAATAAGGCCGCGGTGGTTGGAATGTATCTGATTCTGTTCCTTTCTGCGATTGCGCTGGTGATCTGGGTCAGTGAACTGATGGGAAAGCAGATTCTGCCGTACGACCCCAACGCTTCTAATATGTCTCAGAGTTTTCTCACGCCGAGCAGTCAGCACTGGTTCGGCACCGACCAGCTCGGCAGGGATGTTTTCAGCCGCGTGCTGGATGGAACGAAAATTTCCCTTTTCGTCGGGATTGCGGCAGTGGCGATCTCCATGACGACCGGAGTTATTTTCGGTTCGATTGCGGGATATCGCGGCGGTAAAACAGATACCATTATTATGCGTTTTATGGATATGATGCTGGCGATCCCGTCTATCCTGCTTGCCATTACCTTCATGGCTGCCCTTGGAAAAGGGCTTGACAAGGCAGTGATTGCGATCGGGCTGGTTTCCATCCCGGAGTATGCGCGCATTATCCGCGGCAGTATTCTTTCTGCAAAGGAAAATGATTATGTGCAGGCGGCCCGCGTGATCGGCAACAACGACTACCGGATTATCTTCCGGCATATTCTTCCCAACGTCGTTTCGTCTATTGTGGTCCGCGCGACGCTGGGCATTTCTTCCGCCATTCTTGACACGGCCGCTCTTGGGTTCCTTGGGCTCGGCGTCCAACCTCCCTATGCGGAGTGGGGTGATATGCTAGGCAGAGCGCGCGGCTTTATCTTTTCCGCGCCCTACACGCTGATTTTTCCCGGGATGGCAATTACAATTACGGTTCTGGCATTTAACCTGTTCGGTGACGGTCTCCGCGACGCGCTTGACCCGAAGTCCAGAATCAGATAAGGCGGTGCGCAATCATGCTGCTTGAGGTAAAGCATTTAAAGACAGACTTTCGGTTGAAAAACGGAGTGATCCATGCGGTCAACGATATGAGCTTCGGCGTGGATCGGGGAGAAATCCTTGCCATTGTCGGGGAATCCGGTTCCGGAAAAAGCGTGACCTCCCTCTCTATTATGGGTCTTTTGCAGGAACCCGGCAAAGTGGCAGGCGGAGAGATCCTGTTTAAAGGGGAAGATCTGCTGAAAAAAAGCTCCAAAGAACTTCAGAAAATCCGGGGAGATCAGATTTCCATGATTTTTCAGGAGCCGATGACTTCTCTGAATCCAGTTTATCGCGTAAAAGATCAAATCATGGAAAGCATTATGACCCATATGAAACTGTCAAAAAAGGAAGCGCTTAGCCGGACGGTTGAGATGCTGAAAACGGTTGGAATTCCTTCCCCGGAACAGCGGGCCAACGATTATCCACACCAGATGAGCGGCGGGATGCGGCAGCGCGTTATGATTGCCATGGCGCTTTCCTGCAATCCGGAACTGCTGATTGCCGATGAGCCGACTACTGCGCTCGATGTGACGATTCAGGCGCAGATTTTGGAACTTCTCTATTCCCTGCGGGAGAAGTTCAACATGGCCGTACTGCTGATCACACATGATCTCGGCGTGGTCGCCGAGGCTGCCGACCGCGTTATCGTCATGTACTGCGGCGAGATCATGGAGGAAGCGGACGTGAAAAGTCTGTTTCAGCGGCCGATGCATCCCTACACGCTGGGGCTGCTTCATTCCATTCCGCGCATCGACGATGAAAGCGGGGAAAGACTTTACATGATTAAGGGCATGGTGCCGAATCCGCTGCACATGCCGCGGGGATGTCCTTTTTCCGACCGCTGTGACCGCCGCATGGACCGGTGTACCAGAGAAATGCCGGAGCTGAAACCGGTGGACGGGCATAAGGTCCGTTGCTTTCTCTACGACCGGGAAACTGCTGAGGGGGTGGAGAAACAGTGAGCGATATTTTGGTAGAATTACAGCATTTATCGAAATCTTTTACGATTGATACCAATTTTTTCGGAAAACCGACTTCTGTGCTGCAAGCGGTTGAGGACGTCTCTTTTTCGATCCGCAGGGGGGAAGCGTTCGGGCTGGTCGGCGAATCCGGATGCGGAAAGACGACGCTTGGGAAAATGCTGGTGAATCTGTACCGGCCGACCTCCGGCAGAATCCTGTATGATGGGACGGATCTGACGGCGCTGAAGGAAAAGGAGCGCCGGAAATACTGCAAAGACATTCAGTTGATTTTTCAGGATCCATACGCTTCTCTGAATCCAAGAATGACGGTGGGGGATATCATTGCGGAGCCAATCCGCATTAATCATCTGCTTCCGGAAAAGAAAGTGGAAGACAGGGTGCTTGAGCTTCTCAACTGTGTTGGCCTGGCGCAGCATCAGCGCAACCGCTACCCGCACGAATTTTCCGGCGGCCAGCGCCAGCGCGTTGGTATTGCCAGGGCGCTCGCCGCAAATCCGAAGCTGATTGTCTGCGACGAGCCTGTTTCAGCACTGGACGTATCCATTCAGGCGCAGGTGCTGAATTTGCTGGATGACCTGAAAGACCAGTTTGGACTGACCTACTTGTTTATCGCCCATGGCCTGAACGTGGTGAAACATATCAGTGACCGTGTCGGCGTCATGTATCTCGGCAAAATGATGGAAATTGCGCCGAAAAGGGAACTGTACTCCCATGCGCTACATCCCTACACCCAAGCTCTTCTGTCTGCAATTCCAGTGATTGATCCCACAAAAAAGAAAGAACGAATTATTCTGCAGGGAGAAGTGCCAAGCCCGATCAATCCTCCTGCCGGCTGCCGCTTTTGTACTCGCTGCGGCAAGGCAATGGAGATCTGCCGCAGCGAAATGCCTAAACTGAAAGAAATTTCACCGGGGCATTTCGTTGCATGTCATCTGTACCGGAACGTGCCGGAAAAGGCCGGGGGACCCAACGAACAGTAAGCGGTAAAGTCTTTTCCGAGCCCACAAAAAGGGGACTGTTGCAAAACTTTCATTTTGCAACAGTCCCCCGGCGTTTTTGCTGTTGAGAGGCTTTTTCACTTTTCTTTGATGACACCGTTTCGGTAGGATTGCAGCAGGGCGGTCAGTTCCCGAATCTGAGACTGGAGTTCCTTGCCCGTGTCCGTGTCTGCCACCGTAATTCGCTGCTTGATCGCTTCTACCACGACGACTTTGGGTGCATCTTCCCAATACAGGCAGCCCGGCTTCAAAGTTTTGTGCTCTGCCAGCGCCAGATAGCGGGAATTTGCGATGAATGTATAACCGCCGATTCCGGTTTGCTTCTGGTAGGACTTGCAGATGCCGCCGTCGATCATAAACAGCAGCCCCTTGCCCTTCACGGGGCTTTCGCCCTCTTTCAGCTTGACCGGAACATGGCCGTTGATAATATGGGATTTCTCCGGATTAAGTCCGAATTCGCGCAGGATCATCTCACAGGGTTCGCGCTTTTCGATATAACGGTAATAAGGGTTCAATGTTTCCACATGGGTTTCAGAGGCATCGATAAAATAGCGTTCAAACGTAGAAATTTTACTTTTGCCGAATAGCGGCGATTTGGACCCACACCATAAGTACCACATCAGATCTCGCGCCTTTCCCCGTTCCGGGGTTCCTTCCGGTGCAAAGTAAGCTTCCCGCACGATAGAGTCCAGATATTCCATGTATTCGCGGCCTTTCAGGTTTTGTCCGCCAAGATGGATCGTCTCGAACTCCCCCTTTTCCGTCAGAGGGATGCAGCCGTGATACAGAAGATTGGAGTTGATACACAGATACATACTGCCGTGCGAATACAAGAATCGGATGTGCTTTTGCAGGCGTTCGCTGTGGTGGAACGAATAGGCGATTGATTTCATGAGGTCTTTTTCTTCTTTGGTCAGTTCCAGCGGATTTTTAGGATCTACCGTGGGGAATGATTTATCACGGAGCGGATAGATCTTTCCATCCACCTTAACGGTGCCCTTTTCAAAATCGGCGTATTTGAGCAGATCCCGGCCGACCATTTTGTATTCCGGATGCTTTTCGATTAATTGTCCCTCCAGCTTGAACTGAATGATTGCAATCGCCTTATGCATTTTGGAAGCAAGTTGAAGGTCGACTGGATCGTAAATATTCTCGTCAAGAATATGCGGTGTGAAATATTTGCAGGGATCGTCTCGGTAAACCCGCTCGGCAAATGCGGAAAGGGGCCTCAGATTGATTCCATAACCGTCTTCCAGCAAGTCAAAAGTGTTATAGCTGATTCCAAGGCGGATGACGTTTGCCATCAGGGCCTTGTTTCCGGCGGCCGCACCCATCCAGGAAATATCATGGTTTCCCCATTGAATGTCGATATCGCGGAATTCACTCAGCGCGTCCAAAATGGAATCGGGTCTGGGACCGCGGTCGAAAATATCGCCGATAATATGTAGCTTGTCAATCAAAAGCTGCTGGATCAAATGGCACAATGCAGTAATAAATTCAACGTTCATGCCGGTTTCCACAATGGATTTGATGATTTCGCTGCAGTAATGCGGCTTGTTGATCCCGCCGTCTGCATGAAGCAGCTCATCAATGATATAGGCGAAATTTTCCGGCAGCTTTTTTCGAACTTTGGAGCGCGTGTATTTGGAACTCGCCTCTTTGCAGACTTCCACCAGACGGTAAATGGTGATGCGGCACCAGTCGTCGAATCCGGATTCGCGGCGCGCGGCGCGCGCCAACTCTTCCTCAGGGTAATAAATCAGCTTCGCCAGCGCCGCACGCTCCTCCTCGGAAATGGACTGCTCAAACAGTTCGTCTATCTTTTTGCGGACTACTCCTGAAGCACTCTTTAACTGGAACAGAAAGGATTCATGTTCCCCATGCAGATCACTGAAAAAGTATTCGGTCCCCTTCGGCAGGCTCATGATCGCACGCAGATTGATAATTTCGCAGGCGGCGGCCTCTGCATTCGGATACTTTTTGGCCAGTAGTTTTAAATAGTGTTCATCTGTTGTCATAGTCAAAACTCCCATTTATTTTTCTTCGTTTCTCTCCAGTCTTTCAGGGAAAGAAACGACCGTGCAGATTCCTGCCCATACTGTGAAAATCAAAGAAAATATGCTATACTTAAATTTATCAACAGATTGGGGAGGAATTTCGCTTGGATTACAAAGAAGAATTCAAAAAAATATATTTAGAAAAAATTAGCCGGAGCGGTGCGCCGGAGCTGCTTGCCTGGCTGAACTCCACGGACTTTTTCACGGCCCCCGCAAGCACTAGGTTCCATTGTGCCTGCCCGGGCGGGTTGGTACGGCATAGCGTAAGCGTGTATCAGGTTATGAGGGAAAAGCATTTCGATCCCGAAACGGACAGCGAAGAAAGCTTTGCCATCTGTGCCTTGCTTCACGACATCTGCAAGGCTCAATTTTACAAACAAGGGACCAGAAATGTAAAAAACGAAACAACAGGCGCCTGGGAAAAGCGGCCTTATTATACCATCGAAGACAGTTATCCCTATGGCCACGGCGAAAAATCAGTTTTCCTAATTGAGCGCTTTTTGCGCCTGAAAACATCCGAGGCAATCGCCATCCGCTGGCACATGGGCGGCTTTGACGACGCCGTCAAGGGCGGTAGCTTCACGATCAGTCAGGCATATGAAAAATATCCGCTGGCCGTCAAACTCCACTTGTCTGACCTGGAAAGCACTTATCTTAGGGAAAAGGGAACCTCTGCGGTCCATCGTCGCTAAATTGCCGCCGGCTGAGAAGACGGGCCCACTTCCTTTCCAAAGTCCAGAGGAAGGGCATCTGGATTTTCCCTTTCCAAGTTTTGTCGGACTCACTGCTTTTTGAGAAAGATTTTGTTCATCTTTTCACAACCGCCGATTTTTCGGCGGTTTTTTCATTAACTTTTATGCTATTTCACAATAATATTATAACATAAAAATAAAAAAAGTGTTGACAAATTGAAAATAAATTGTATCATTGTATTATAAAATTAATACAGTAATACAAGGAGTAAACAAACATGAGTGAATCAGTTTTTCAGTCAAGGTCCCTCAGAAAGCAGTTCGGAGCTTTTTCCGCGGTAGACGACCTCAGCATAAGCTTGACAAAGGGCAGCATTTTTGCTCTGGTGGGGCAAAATGGAGCGGGAAAAACAACTCTGCTGAAAATGATCTGCGGGCTGTCTCTTCCGACTTCCGGCTCTTTAGAGCTTTTCGGCGTATCCGGCGCAAAAGATTTGGAACACGCCCGCGAACGGATTGGAAGCATCATCGAAACCCCTGGATTTTATCCGTATCTGTCCGCACGCCAAAATCTGGAGTATTACCGGATTCAGCGCGGAATCCGTGACAAGGCTTGTGTGGAATCGACTCTGCACACCGTCGGGCTCGATATGGCCGGCGATAAAAAATTCAAGAGCTTTTCTCTCGGCATGAAACAGAGGCTGGGATTGGCGCTTGCAATTCTGAACAGACCGGATTTTCTGGTTCTGGATGAGCCGATCAATGGGCTGGACCCTATGGGAATCCGAGAATTCCGTGAGATTTTACTGAAGCTCAATCATGAGAATGGAACGACCATCCTGGTTTCCAGCCACATCCTGGGGGAACTTTCTCGGATTGCAACTCATTACGGGTTCTTAAACGGCGGTCGTCTGGTAGAATGCATCACAGCGGAGGAACTCGAGCGAAAATGCCGTGTGGAACTGAGGCTGGAGGTAGACGACTCCGCCAAAGCCGCCGATGTGCTGCAAAACAGGCTTTCTCTGCGGCAAGTCCGAATTCTGAACGGGACTACGCTGGAGCTTTCCGACGGGGTGGAACATCCGGAACTGGCGGTAAAAAGCCTGGTGGAATCCGGCGTTCTGGTTTCGCAGGTTTACCGGACCGGAACCAGCCTGGAAAATTATTTTATCAATTTAATTGGAGGTAAAAAAATTGCTTAAATTAATTCGTGCCGATCTCTATAAAGTATGGCATCGGCCGTTTTTCTATTTGCTGCTTGCCGGCATGGCTGTCCTTGCATTCTTGGTCAACTTTTCCATCTCCCGCCTTTCAGACGGCAATTTTATTTTTAATTCATGGATGGTGGTCCTTTTTAATTTTCTTTCCTGGCCGGTGCTGCTAATGCCGATTCTAATCGATCTGGTCAGCGCGGAAGAATACAAGGAGCATACGCTGAAAAACACGGTTTCCTGTGGGATAAACCGCACAAAGCTCTACTGCGCCAAAGTTGTCGTGGCGATTCTTTTGGGCATCGTTCTCGGGGCCGTTACGCTCGGGGCGTACTGCGGCAGCTCACTGTTGCTTTTAAAGTGGAATTCTTCCTTTACGTCTGCTTTTGCGGCCGACTTTTTCCGCCGTGTGGGTGTCTGCTGTATTGGCTACGCCGCTTCTCTTTCGATCGCGGCCTTCTTTGCAGCTTTACTGCAAAAAAACTCGCTTTTTGTGTTCGCATTTTATGCGGCGATTTTCCTCCCGCAGCTGTTGCTTAAGCTGTTTCACCTTTCGGGCTTTGCCAAGTACTTTCTGCTGATGCCGCAGTTTACCCTGGTCGCCTCCGGTTCCGCCCGGCAGATAGGGGAATCCGTTCTGATCTTTTTACTCACGTGGCTCGCTTTTCTGGCTGCCGGAACCGTTTTGTTTCGGAAAAAAGATATCAGTTAAAAATGGGAAAAAAGCTTGACAAGAAGGAGATTCCTATTGTATAATTGTATTAATGTATTAGTACAATTGCCTGTTCGGAGGTGAAAAAATGGCTTGGAATTTAAAATCCGACAGACCGATTTATTCCCAGCTGATTGAACAGATCCAGCTCATGGTTGTGTCAGGTATTTATGCGGCGGGGAGCAAGCTGCCCTCCGTCCGCGATATGGCTGCTGAGGCTTCGGTGAATCCGAATACCATGCAAAGAGCGCTTTCTAAATTAGAGGACGACGGGCTTCTTTATTCTCAGAGGACCAGCGGGCGATATGTCACGGAGGATGTGCAGAAGATTATGCAGACGAAAAACGGCCTTGCGGAAAATTTGGTGCAGGAATTTATACGAAAGATGAATCGTTTGGGGTTTGACGGAGAACAAACCGTCGATCTGCTGAACCGTGTGATGAAGGAGGAAGGGCAGAATGGATAACATACTTGAGTGCCGCAACCTGGTGAAATATTACCCGGGATGTCTTGCACTCAATTCGGTGAACCTTTCGGTGCCAAAGGGCCGTATCGTTGGCCTGCTGGGGCCGAACGGAAGTGGAAAAACCACACTGATTAAACTGGCCAACGGGCTTTTGACCCCCAATTCCGGGCAGATTCTGGTCGGTGGAAGGGCACCGGGCGTTGAAACGAAAAAAATGGTTGCTTATCTGCCGGAGCGCACTTATCTGAACGACTGGATGAACGTCAACACAATGATTGATTTTTTCGGTGATTTCTATGCGGATTTTAACAAGGCGAAAGCGTATGATATGCTGCAAAGGCTGCATATCAATCCGGCTGACCACCTGAAGACAATGTCCAAAGGCACCAAGGAGAAAGTTCAGCTGATTTTGGTGATGAGCCGCGAGGCTCAGCTGTATATTCTCGACGAGCCGATCGGCGGCGTCGACCCGGCGACACGGGATTATATTCTGGACACCATCATCAGCAATTACAGCGAAAATGCGACGCTGCTGATTTCAACGCACCTGATTACAGACGTGGAAAAAATCCTGGACGATGTGATTTTCATTAATATGGGCAATATTGTCCTGACCGCCACCGTCGATGAGATTCGGGAAAAAGAGGGCAAAAGCGTCGATGCGTTTTTCCGGGAGGTGTTCAAATGCTAGGCAAGCTTTTGAAATATGAATTTTCCGCCACCGCGCGGATCTTTTTCCCAATTTACGGGCTGGTTCTTCTGATGGCGGGGATCACCAGATTAATTTGGAAAATGGATACGGAAAGCGTGAATATACCGCGTATGATCTCTATGAGCGTCTATGTGGCTTTGCTGGTCGCAATGTTTGTGATCACTTTGATTGTCACCATTCAGCGCTTTTATAAAAATCTGCTGGGTGACGAGGGTTATCTTTCCTTTACGCTTCCTGTCAAGGTACACAGCCAGATCGATGCGAAGATGCTCATTACGCTCCTTTGGTCTGTACTGAGCGTAGTCGTTTCCGCCGTCTCCATCTTCCTCTTGGTCATGGGTCCCCCCAGACCCTGCTGCAATTCAGCCGCGGATGCGGCGAAATCAGGCAACTGTACCGCCAATATGGATTCTCCGCGCATCTGATCACACTGGAAGTGATTGTTCTGCTCTTGGCCGGCCTTTTGTCCAACATCCTTGAGATTTATGCCGCCGTAACCGTTGGCAATCTTGCCGGACGGCATAAGCTTCTGGCTGGTATCGGCGCTTTCCTGGGCTTTGGAATTGTGGAGCAGGTTGTCACTTCCCTGCTGTTCAGCGGGCTGAATCAGAAGATTACGGCTTATTTTGAGTCTTTTCGCTATTCCGTTTCGGGACAGTTCCCGGCTGAGCCGACAGAGGTTGGCCTACTGTCTCTAATCCTCTACGCCGTCGTATTCGGCACTGCGTTTTACTTTTTTATCGACTGGATGCTCGGCAAAAAACTGAATCTGGAATAAAAAAGCGGGGCAGCGTACGCATGAAACTGCCAAAAGAGAACGCCCGGCCAAGGCCGGGCGTTTGGTGTCGGCAGGGCTTTTGTCTTCTTTGAAGAACTTACTGATTGCCTTAGAAAAAACATATCGTTTTTCCTATCATTTGCGTGGGAAAGCACTTGTAAAACCGGAAGAGGGATGGTATAATACCATTGAAAATGTTAAATTTTTAACATGCAATTCACCCAATCTTTTTTAGATATAGGATATTTAGATGAGGGAACCTATGAAATTTGAGTATGATAATGAAGCCAAACAATTGAAATTTGAGGTTTTGACCTGGGTGGCCCGGTATGCTTTTGAAGGAACTTTGGAAGAACACCTTGAACAGATTCCCTACGATATGATTCCGGGTCCGCTTCCGACCTTTCGGTGCTGTATTTACCGCGAACGTGAAATTATCCGCGAACGCATCATTTCCGCGCGCGGCGGCAATCAGCCGGGGCAGGGGGATGAAAACGTCATCGGCGTCCTTCCGGCCGCCTGCGAAGGCTGCCCAATCAGCCGGTTCCGCGTGACAGACAACTGTCAGCACTGCTTGGCGCAGAAGTGCCGGGAAGCCTGTCCTTTCGGTGCAATTTCCATCACACCGAAAGGGGCCTACATCGATCCGCAAAAGTGCCGGGAATGTGGGCGATGCGCGGCAGCATGCCCGTACAACGCCATTTCTGACACCCTGCGGCCCTGTGTTCGTTCCTGCCCGGTCAAAGCGATCAAAAAGGATCAGTATAAACGGTCTGTCATTGATTATTCTTTCTGCATCAACTGCGGAGCCTGTATGAAAAACTGTCCGTTCGGCGCCATCACGGACCGGTCCCAGATTGTGCAGATTATCGAGGCCATCAAGAGCGGCGCCAAAGTGGTGGCCTGCTTTGCTCCCGCAGCGGAAGGCCATTTTGGCACAGCGACCGCAGGCATGATCAAAAGCGCTTTGAAAAAGCTGGGTTTTTCGGATGCTGCGGAGGTTTCTCTCGGTGCGGATGCCGTGGCATCCCACGAGGCGCAGGAGCTGAAACGGGCTTTGACGGAAGGCAGAAAAATGACGACTTCCTGCTGTCCCGCTTTTGTTGAACTGATTGAAAAGCATTACCCAAAGGTCCGGGATCTGGTGTCCCATACGGTTTCGCCGATGACGGCAACCGCCCGCTATCTGCGCCTTAAAGATCCGGGGGCAAAAATTGTCTTTATCGGTCCCTGCGTGGCGAAGAAAAATGAGATACAGAAAGTCTCAGACACGGCGGATTATGTCCTTACCTTTGAGGAGCTGGCCGCGCTGTTCTCCGCCCGCGGCATCGATGTGGAATCGGAACAGGAATCGGAACAGGACGGCAGCCGCGCCGGAAAAGGCTTTGCCCAAAGCGGTGGTGTGGCCGGAGCGGTTACTCAGGTATTCCAAGAAGAAAAAATCGACCTGACGTTTGCCTGCACAAAATGCGATGGAAGCCAGGAATGTAAAAAAGCGCTGGCTATCCTGAGCGCGGGACGCCTTCCACAGGACTTTGTAGAAGGCATGGCCTGCGAAGGCGGCTGTGTTTCCGGTCCTGCAGGAGTTGCGGAACCGGTCAAGATCCGCAAAAACCGGGCGGCCATCCTCGCAAAAGCGGATCATCGCACCATTTCCGAAAATCTTGAGGTTAAGCATGATTTTTCCCAGGTTAAAATGGAATAATTGCCGAAAATGTGATATCCTCATACTGAGGTGATTCGGATGAGCGAGATTGCAATTCATACCCAGAAGTTGGGTAAATCCTATGACGGCGCCGTATATGCTCTCCACGACCTTTCTCTGGAGATCCCATCCGGCACCGTTTTTGGCTTTTTGGGCCAAAACGGGGCGGGAAAGACCACCGCGGTAAAACTGCTGGCAGGGCTGCTGAAACCGACGGAAGGGACCTGCTCCGTGCTGGGTCTGTCACCGGAAAAACAACCGTCGGAGCTGCACCGGATCTGCGGTGCCGTGACGGAAACCGCCAGAATGTATCCGCGTCTGACCGGCCTTGAAAATCTGGTCTTTTTCGGGGAGCTTCTGGGGATGAAAAAAGAAGAGGGCCGCCGGCGGGCGGAGGCCGTTTTAAAAGAATTGGATCTGTGGGATCTGCGTAACCGGCAGCTTGCCGCATATCCCGCGGGGGCGGTTCGGTACCTTTCGCTGGCCCGTGCCCTGCTTTCCCGTCCGAAACTGCTGCTCTTGGACGAGCCGACCGGCGGGCTGGATCAGGAGTCCATGCTCCGGATGCGCGGGACGATTGCGCGCCTTTCCGCAAAGGAGGACGTTACCGTCTTCCTTTGCACCCGCCAACTTCGCTATGCGCAGGGGCTGTGCGACAGTTATGGAATTGTAGACCGGGGCAGTCTGATTGCCTGCGGCGATTTGGAATCGCTCACCCGGGAAGTCGGGCTGCCGCTTCGCGCGCGCTTCCGCCTGCGCGAAGGGCAGGTGCCCGAACAGATGGAACGGCTGAAGGGCGGATGGTGGAGCAGGGACCTGACCGGGGAAGAAGAAATGCCCCTGATGCTGAAAAATCTTGTCTCAGCCGGATTCGATCTCTATGAAGCGCAGATTGCGCGCCCTTCTTTGGAAGACGTTTACTGGAAACTTGTTGGACTGAGGAGGGACACCTGATGAAAATTTTGACTTCCAATCTGAAAGCTTTGATCCATCAAGAGGTGGGGGAGATCTGGAGTGACAAGACGACGCGGAGCATTCTGGTCCTGGTCCCTCTGGTGATGGCCCTTTTCCTTCCGTCTCTTTTTCTGGTGCTTTTGCTCAACGTGCCGGTCGGCCAGATGAACGGGGTGAGCCAGATGCTGAAACTGCTGCCTGCCCAGGCGGCATGGATGAATCGGCGCCAGGGGATGTTTTATCTGGTCACCAATCTGATTTGCCCGATGCTTTTTCTGATGATTCCGTTGATGTCTTCCAGCATTTCTGCCGCGTACGGCTTTGCCGGGGAAAAGAAAAACGGAACGATGGAAACCCTGCTTCTGTCGCCGCTGGGTCCCCGGAAAATTTTTCAGGCGAAAGCTTTCGGGTGCGTTGTGCTTTCCGCCGTTTCAACCGCCGTGTCTTTCATCCTGTTTTCCATTGTGACTTCCGTCGGGGATGCCATGCTTTCGATGCCGTTCTATTTTAACTGGGGCTGGCTTGTCCTGCTTTTTCTTTTTTCTCCGGGCATCACTTTGTTCGGCATTGTGTTTATCGCGCTGATCTCGGTCAAAAGTAAAAATTACACGGAATCGGTCCAAATTTCCGGCTATCTTGTTTTGCCGATTGTTCTCCTGTTTTTGGGGCAGTTTACGGGGCTTTTTCGGGTGGGAACCGCCCTCTTGCTTTGGATTTCCCTCATGCTGCTCGCAGCTGATTTTCTGCTGTGGTTTCTTGCGTCCGGTTTGGTTTCGTCGGAAAAACTTCTGCGCTGAGTTGCCATTATCCGGATTTCGGACTATAATAAGAAAGATAAAAGTAGTTTGAAAGGAAGTACCAGCTTGGCTGCGGATCTGCATTGTCATACAAAAATGTCCGATGGTTCCGTTGGAATTGATGAAATCGTTCTACTGGCGGCAAGGGGGGGCATCCCCATCATTTCCGTTACGGATCACGATACTTTTTCCGGCTCAGTCAGAGCCGGCGTTATCGGCAAAAGGCATGGAGTTCAGGTGATCCCGGGCGCGGAGTTTTCCGCGGTGGATCCCTTGACGGGACGGAAAGCGCACGTCCTTTGCTATTGCTGCAAGAGCCCCCATCGGCTGGAAGGTTTGTGCAAGCATATGAGGGATGAGAGAAATCGTGCGGCTGCCGTCATGATACAGAAGATCATGAAAAGCTATCCGATTTCGAAAGAAATGGTTTTGCACCGCGCGAAAGGCAGCACGGCAATTTATAAACAGCACATTATGCATGCGCTGATTGACGCGGGCTATGCGGACGGATTTTACGGTTCGGTTTATCATAGCCTGTTCAATCCGGCAGACGGTTTAGCCTATGTGCCGCTTCAGTATCCGGACGTGCATGAAGTGATTGCCAGAATTCACGAGGCGGGCGGAATTGCCGTTTTGGCGCATCCGGGCGAATATGACAGCTATGCGCTTTTAAAACAGCTTGCCAGTTCCCATGAGATAGACGGCGTGGAGGTTTGGCATCCTCAAAACAAAGAAGGAGACGAACAAACTTTTGTGAAAATTGCGCAGGAATATGATCTGATCATGACGGGTGGAACGGATTTTCACGGGATGTATCAGACAAAAAGGCTTCCGCTTGGCACCTGTTCTACTCCGGATGAACAGCTTGAAAAGCTGAGCCGGATCAGCGCGCAAAACGACGGATGAATTTTCATAAAATGGGGGCAATTCGTTTGACTTATCGATATAAAACCAAGGGAACCTGTTCTTCTGAGATGATCGTTGAGTTAGACGGCGATATCATCCGTTCCGTGCAAGTCGTCGGAGGGTGCAATGGCAATCTGAAAGGGATCTGTGCCCTGGTGCAGGGCCAGAAAGCGGAAGAGGTTATCCGGCAGCTGAAAGGAATCCGCTGCGGCTCCAAGCCAACCTCCTGCCCGGATCAGCTTGCAATAGCTTTGATGCAGGCAAGGGAAAAACAGCTTTCAGTCTAAAAAATTGAGGGCTGCGATCGTTCGATTCGCAGCCCCCTTTTTAACTTAGCAGCCGCAGCCGCTGTTGCCGCCGCAATTGTCGCCGCAGCTACCGCAGCCGCAGCCGCAACCGCAGCCGCCACCACAACTGTTGCCGCCGGCGCAGCATACCCAGATGATGAGCAGGAGAATGACCCAGGTGCAACTATTGTTACCACAGCCAAAGAAACCATTGCTACACATTATTTGTTTCCTCCTTTCGATTTACAGTATATAATATTGCAGCCGAACAAATCGTGTTACAAAAATTCTTCTGCTGGCCGATCAAATTAACGGCGGCGGAAGAAGAGGGAGATGGTCGTATGCTGTGCCAATTATGTGGGAAAAAGCCGTCCGTCATTCGGGTTCAGACCATTATCAACGGAGAACTGGCAGAGTACACGCTCTGCGCAGAATGTGCTTATCGGCTGGGATATGCGAATCTGCTGTTCGTTATGCACGACGGATATGACAATTTTCTGGATGATTTTTTCCCGGATGAAAAAGGGGAGGCGGAACCTCTGCGCTGCCCGTGCTGCGGTGCGTCTTTCCGCGATATTCTGCGCACCGGGCAAATCGGCTGCGCCGAGTGCTACCGGACTTTTTCCGGCCAGCTAGCGCCGCTCATCCGTAAGATACACGGCAGCGTGTCCCACCGCGGAAAAATTGCGGGAGGGAAAGATGTGCTTCAGGTCCTTCCGGAAGCGCAGCTAAGTGTGATGCATCAGCAGCTTCGCGAAGCAATTCAAAGTGAAAATTTTGAGCAAGCCGCTCTTTTACGCGACAAGATTCATAAAATGGAAGAGGACGGAACATGAAAAAATGGTATGAGGCGGAGGCGGACGATACCGATGTTTCAGCAGAAACTTCAATTTGTCTTGCCAGAAACCTGGAAGGGGTTCCGTTTCCGTCCAGGATGAGTATTTCGGACCGCCGCTCCGTATGGAACAGAGTGCGGGCTGCACTGGCCAAAGCGGAAGACGCTTCAAACGGCCGCTTCGCGGAAATTGACCTGGAAACCGCTTCAAAGGTTCAGACCATTTCTTTGGTGGAACGCGGCCTCATCAGCGCTGAGATGGTGACTGACCGGGCGGGCCGCGGTTTGGCAGCTACGGAAGACGAATCCCTTTCCGTTGCGGTTAACGGGGAAGACCACCTCAGCATTCAATCTCAGGCGGCCGGAATGCAGCTTAAAAAAGTTTACTCCCGGGCGGATGCGCTGGATACATTTCTCGACCGGCTTCTGCCTTTCGCGTTTGATCCTCATCTGGGCTACTTAACCCAGAACCCGTTTCATCTGGGAACGGGAATGGTCGCGTCCCTTCGTCTTCATCTTCCTGCTCTGCTGGAATCCGGTTCCACGGGAAGAATCGCACAGAATCTGTCAAGGCTGGGCCTTACTCTGCGTGGGATCTATGGGCCGGGAAACCCGAAGGGCGCTTTTTTCCGGCTTTCCAATCAAGTTACTATGGGCCTTTCGGAGCGGGAAGCTTTAGGTAATCTGTCCAGTATGGCAAAACAGCTCATCTCCCGCGAACGTGAGATGAGGGAAAATCTAGCCCACCAGCTTTCCATTCAAGACATGATTTTGCGGGATTTGGGAATTCTAAAACATGCAAGGCTGTTGTCCTATGATGAATTTCTGAAGCGAGCCAGTTCCGTCCGCCTCGGAATTGCCATGGGGCTGATATGTGGAATCGCCATCCATGAGATGGACACGATGATTTACCGGACCCAGCCGGCAACTTTGGCTTTTTGCGACAGCAGAGCGCTGACCGACAAAGAACGCCGCGAACTTCGTGCGCGTATTGTGCGTGAGGGATTGAAACTAGGAACGGAGGATGTTTCTAATGGAAAATGACCAGAGAACTGATCCAGAACTCGCGGCCGCCTTATTCTATCTGCTGGGGGAGCCTGTCCCGCATGATCCGAAGCTGGAAAAAGAGGCGGGGCGAATCTGGAAATCAACGGAAAACCGTGAGCAGCTTCTGCTGAAAATCATTGAGCTTTGCGGGGAACCGGCCGAACCGCGGGAGCTGTATCTTTGTGAGAAGGCATATAGCTGGCTTGGAAAAAACTATTGCCGGCAGACGAACCAGCTTGCAAACCGGTATTTGGAAAGCGAGGGCTGGGATGCTCTCTCCGGTCGGGTGGAACTGGTAGAAGGGATTGAAGTGGATTATGGAGATTCCAGACGGGCCAGCGTGCTGGTGGACCTTGCAAAGGCACAGACAGAGTCCGGCTGTTTCAGAGACGCATACTCCAATTATCTGCAAGCGTATGATCTGATTCCGTACAACGCCATGATCGCCATCAAAGCCGCTGAAGTTCTGTCCCGTTTAAGGGGGGAGGAGGAAGCCATGAACTTCCTTCTTCAGCAGCGCAGCAGCCCTTATTATGAGCCGATCAAGTACCGGAATTCCGCCGGAGAACTCAAGTACAACGGCGTTTTTAAAGAATTAATCGAATCTTATATCTTGAAACTGCAAAAACAGGATATGGAAGAATAAAAAGGGGCAGGCTGTCCGGTTTGGGGCAGCCTGCCTGACTGTGCGGAAAAGTTTACGAACCGTGTTTCTGAAAATTTGTGATAATTTCCTTTTCGCTTCCCTGTGGTGAATAAACGAAGCAATCCATATGAGTCCCTTTGAAAAAATATTTCGGCGCGGTTGGCCGGTATGAAAAGTCAAAGGTGTCAATGATGACAAGCTTCACCTTCATCCGGGCGGGCAGGATACTTTTTATGTAAACACTTGCCTGCTGGCCGGAAAAGACGTCCTCCTTTGTCTCCGCCAGGCCGGCAAGATTGGGAGAAAGCTCCACAAAGATCCCGTAGGGCTCCACGGATCGAACAATCCCGGCGACTGTTTCCCCGGCGGAGAACATGGCGACATTCTCTTCCCAGGTGCCGAGAAGCTCCTTGTGGCTCAACGTGATCCGATTTCCTTCCACGGCTTTGATGACCGTTCGGATATCCATTCCAACGGTAAAACGTTCACGCGGATGATCAATGCGGGAGACGGAAATGGCGTCGATCGGAAGAAGGGCGACAATTCCGCAGCCGATGTCTGCAAAGGCGCCAAAATTTTCAAGGTGGGTGATGCGCGCGTTGATAATATCGCCCGGGACCAGCTTGGAGATGGATTCCTTTAAGCACTTTTCCTGCGCCGCCCGCCGAGAGAGAATCGCCATAGTTGTTCCGTCGGTTTTTTTTTCAAAACCGGTTACAAGAAAACAGACAGGGCGGTTAACCCTGGAAATAATCGCAATATCCCGCGTTGTACCCTCGCGGATTCCAAGAGCCCCTTCCTCGCGGGGAATCATTCCTTTCATGCATCCCAAGTCCACCAGCAGGTTATGCGAACTGTCACAAACCAGCGCACGTCCTTCCAGAATTTTTCCATCCCGGCAGGCGTCGTTCACCGCGGAAAGATTCTGGGTTGCCGCGCGGTTTTCGGGTGTGTCCATTCTCCAACCTTCCGGATAGTACTCAAACATTTTTTTCCCTCCTTTTCTCTTCGTTTATCTATATGCTCTGTTTTGATAGGTCATACATCTTAAAAAAATTATTAAAAAGGTAAAAAGCTTGATTCTGCTCCGGTTCTATTATAAAATAGACAAGATAATGATTTCGGAGGGAATTTGTGAAAATGGGAAAAAGAGACCGTGCGCTGGTTGCCGCCGTGAGTATTCTGTTCCTTTTTCTAACGGCATGTTCCAATCAACAGAGTTCCTCTTCCGGCGGGAGGATCCGGCCGGAAGATGGAAAGAAAATTGGATATCAGATGGAGCTCCCGGGCAAAGG